>Ga0209124_10000016_pt1 | contig 208312 bp, 177 predicted proteins | sample BarGraIncu01122A_FD_184502 | JGI IMG/M metagenome (GOLD analysis project Ga0209124, IMG submission 184502) | Arctic peat soil microbial communities from Barrow, Alaska - Barrow Graham LP Incubations 011-22A (SPAdes) (version 2) | ecosystem: Environmental > Terrestrial > Soil > Wetlands > Peat...
TCTTCCCATTCCGAACAGAGAAGTTAAGCCCGACAGCGCCGATGGTACTGCGTAAAGTGGGAGAGTAGGCCGCCGCCAACTTAAACCAGGCCCGGATTCTTTATTGAGTCCGGGCCTTTTTAATTGAAACAGATTGCACTGCCTGCCCCGTTTTTTCGGGGGATTTGAAAGGATTACACGGATTTTTAGACTAGCCCTTCAAGCGGTTGAAAACACTTGAAGAGGCGTTGGGCTGACATCAATTTTCTGAAGATGTCTTGACTTGCATTTTTCTTTTTCATTAGAGGGTTTCGTACTCTTCACTCCGGGCCAATAGTTAAAGTCAGAAACAATACGTAAAGTGTCATTGAAATATTCATGCTAAAGCCTTGATATAATTCGCTTAAGCATAATGTAAAATTGTCAAATTGTTCAATTTCCAATTTGTAGAATTGTCTATCTTTGCAGCATATGAGTATTCAGTTAAAAATTCTTTTTCTTATTGCCATTTGCCTTGCACATGGTGTAACCTATTCTCAAAATAGGAATAGTCCTGGCTCTTCCGGCCAGAATCGTGGGCAGGAAAAATATAGTCCCGGAAAAAAAAATGCAAAGGAAAAAAAAGATACTGTTGTTTTTAAAATGAAGGCTTTCCAATTTCAGGACGGGTATTCACGACTGAAGGAAACCCGGGTTGATACTTCATTTGCTGATTATGAGACTTATAATCCCGTATTAAAGAAATCGTTATCTGCACAAACACTCGGAAACCTTGGAGCCTCAGCACAAAGTAACGACTATTTTCAACGGTCGTTCGATTCGAACGAATTTATGTTCATGCGGAACTTTAAAGACTATGGGAAATGGCCATCTGATATCCATTTCTATAACACGACCAAACCGTTTACATTACTCGAATATGGTCAGTGGTTTATAAACCGGCCCAAAGGTGAATCATGGTTAAAAGTTTTTCATACACAGAATGTTAACCCTTCACTTAATTGGGGTTTTTCGTACAATTCAATCTCTTCGCAAGGAAAATACCTAAATCAGGAAGCCAAAGACAACAACCTTTATGCATTTGCAAGTTATAATATAGAAAGGTATGATTTATGGTTTACAATTGGGAAGAACAAATTCAAAAATCAGGAAAATGGGGGACTTTTATTCCCTTCCGATATTGAAAATCCGGATCTTAAGCCTGAGAATCTTCCTGTTTGGTTTAATGGAACAACCGCTGAAACCAAGAACTCATTTGGGGTAATTGCTCACCAGTATAAATTTGGGAAATGGATTAAGCAGCAAGATTCAACGGAGATTTTTCAGAAGTTTATAACCCGTTTTGCATTAATGCATACGCTCGAGTATTCAAACAATTCAAGGTATTTTGAAGAGGTTGAACCAAATCCAAGCTTTGATTTTACGGATGGTCGCGGTAAAGTCTATTTTTATGGGAATGATCATGTTCCTTTCATTAAAGGTACTACCGGAACTACAACGTTGCCTTCAACTCAGGACCGATCTGGACAGACACGCGTTACTAATATGTTCTATATTAAAGCGGTCGAGGCTACCGATCGGAAATTTACTTTTGGAAAACAGGCCTATATTGGAAATGACCTTATCAGTGTTTACTATCCGCGTGAACAATTGATTTATACACCTGGTCAAATGATGCCCCCATTAGGACTTACCCAATCTGATAAATTGACAAATACTTTCGTTGGTGGATCAATCTTCAGAACAACGGGAAAATTCTGGAATTGGAGCACGATGGGAAGATATTATATCCAGGGGTACCGGTTTGGCGATTTTGAACTTTCCGGTCAGATAGATAAACCAATCAGAACATCCAGGGACACTTCATTTATTAAAATTAGCGGCAGTATGTCAAATACAACGCCTGATTATTTTTATAACCATTTCTATTCTAACCATTTTAAGTGGGAGAATAGTTTTTATAAAACGTATGAATTGAAAGTAGGTGCGTTATATGACAATCCTTTACGGCGGTTTAAAGCCGGAATTAAATATTCAATCATCACCAATTTTATGTATTGGAATGAAGCATCCCTGCCTGCACAAGCAAATTCTGAATTTTCAGTGGCACAACTATTTGTGAAAAAGGATTTTAAATTCGGAGGATTAAATATTCTGAATTCAGTTTTACTACAGAAATCGACGACCGAAGTATACATGCATGTTCCGGAAATTTCAACCCGAAATACCATTTTTATCGAGGGAATCTATTCAAAAGTGCTTACTTTCCAACTTGGTGCTGATTTAAGATACGATTCTCAATATTACGCCGATTATTACAGCCCGGCATTAGGAATGTTTTATGTACAAAAAAAGGAGAAAATAGGAGATTACCCCTGGCTTGATGCATTTGTTAATCTGAAGATTAAACGGACTCGCTTTTATGTGAAATATTCAAACCTGGGCATGATGATGATTCGTGGTAAATATTATACTACTCCGGGATATGCGGCTCAGGTTTCCACCCTCTCTTTCGGACTTTCATGGACCTTTTACGACTAATATCGGCTGGAATATTTCAATGAATTCCGATATAATCATTGCAGTAGCACCCCAAACAAATAGCTCATCAATATAAAAACCGGGTACTTCGAAAGTGCCGCGAATTGTGGTTACTTCCCTGATTTGATTTGCTGTGTGATGCATGAAATTCTCGACCGGAACGATGAAAAGCTCATCAACTTCACGACTGTCAATTTTGAATTGCGGCACAACGTCACTCCAGGCAATGAATGGATTGATCGTGAAATTACTAACACTTACGTATAACGGAGTGAGTGCCCCGATAACCTCCAACTGATTGAAGTCTGTTCCTATTTCCTCGAATGATTCGCGTAAAGCTGTGTCAATTAAATCTTTATCCGAAGGTTCTTTTCTTCCTCCAGGGAAGGCAATCTGACCTCCATGATTTCGCATGGCCAAAGGCCGCCGGATTAAACAGGTATGAATCTTTCCGTTAAAAGGGAAAAGCAACATCAGAACACTACTTTGTATTATGCTGCAATTGTCAGCGGCAGGATACAATTCACGACCATGAGGTAACATTAGCCGATGCGCCTTTTCTCCGGGTAGTACACACTTAAGGATTTCAGATAAGTGTGTTTTGGTATTATTTAAATCTGATGCTAACACTTAAAATTTCTTTTGTCCCATTGATTCATAATTGAATTACAAGCGACAGCGTTTCAATTATTTGTCATTCTCATCGTGTCTGGATTTTATATCTCTGACATTCAATTGCATATATGTTTTGCTGCGATATTCGTTTTCAGTAACAGTGTAACAGATATCGAAAGGTTCTGACTTCTTAATCATTTCCATATGATCTGATTGCGAAAATGCAATTCCAGAAAAGACAGCAGATGAGCGATTTGCTTCCATCAGATCAAGTTTCAGATGTTCGTTGTTCTTTCCTACAAGCCGGCTGGTTCCTGAATCAAAAACGTTTTCAGTCAGAAAGGTTGGCATCATATTGTGCGGACCGTACGGCTCAAACTGATTGAGTAGCCTTAAAAATTTAGGGGAAAGGTCTGATAAGGAGATTTTTGCATCAATCTCAATGGTCTGTTTAAGTTGTTCCTCTGATATTGAGTTTCTGACAACCTGTTCGAAACGGCGCGAAAACTCTGCAACATTCTCCAGTTTCATTGAAAGACCGGCAGCATACATATGCCCTCCATACGATTCAAGCAGGTCGGCACAGGCGCCAATAGCTTCGTAAAGATCAAACTCACCCACAGATCTTGCAGAACCCGTAGCCAGTCCGTTTGACTCAGTTAAAACTACAGTAGGCCGGTAGTAGTATTCCGTCAGTCGTGAAGCGACTATACCAACGACCCCTTTGTGCCAGTCGCGGTTGTATATTACTGTTGACACCCGCCCTTTGTAAAACTGGCTCTTTTCGATGATTTCCAACGCCTCCTGGGTAATATCGCGATCGAGCGTTTTCCTGATCTCGTTGTACGAATTGATTTCGAGTCCTAGATCGTCTAACTCTTTGGCATCCTCTGCCAACAGAATTGCAACCGATTTTTTACCATGTTCTATCCTTCCCGAAGCATTTAGCCGGGGACCAATCTTGAATACAATATCGTTGATCTTAATTTCGCCAACTAATCCGGCATATTTGATGATCGTTTTAAGTCCTGTTGATGGATTGGAATTTAATTTTTGTAAACCGAAATAAGCCAATACCCGGTTTTCGCCCATTAACGGGACGATGTCTGAGGCTATGCTGACAACAACAAGGTCAAGAAGTTCGAAAGCAACTTCTTCAGGAATTCCCTGATTTATACAAAAGGCCTGAATAAGTTTGAATCCAACACCACAGCCAGAAAGCTCTTTAAACGGATACAGACAATCGGACTGCTTTGGATCGAGCACGGCTACTGCATCAGGGATGGTATCATCCGGATTGTGATGGTCACAAATGATAAAGTCGATCCCTAACTCTTTGGCGTACGATATTTTGTCTACTGCTTTAATTCCACAGTCCAGTACAATAACCAGTGTTATTTTGTTCTCAGACGCATAATCGATACTGAGACGCGAAATCCCATAGCCCTCCATGTATCTGTCGGGGATGTAATATTCAATATTTGTGAGCCTGCTTTTTAGGAATGAATACATTAATGCAACTGATGTTGTCCCGTCAACATCATAATCGCCGTAGATCATCACTTTCTCATCATTATCTATCGCTTTTTTGACACGGGCCACAGCTTTGTCCATGTCCTTCATCAGGAACGGATCGTGCAGATCGGTAAGTTTGGGTCGGAAAAATGAACGGGCTTCGGAAAACGTTTTAATCCCGCGCTGTATAAGTAAGTTAGCGATAGCCATATCGACATTCAAAGCTGCCGATAAGTGCTTTAAGTCATTTATATCAGCCGGCTTTTTTATTCTCCACGATTTTTGCATATCAACTTCTTAATTCAGCTTCCGCTCTCAATAATTTCCTCAAATATACGAAATGGCAACTGGCAGTTAAAACAAAAGAATCACTATTCTGCCTTTTTTAGAAAGAAAGTTTACACTGGAATATCAAACATCAGTAAATGAATTAATTGAAGCTGTCTGATAAAGTGTTTTCTCCTGAGGTTAATTCGTTGGCCTGATTTGCGTTTGATGATTTTATCAAAAGTAAACATTCTCTAAAGGATAACTTTTTGTACCTTTGCGAATATTTTTCGAAAAACAGAAGGTAAACATTTGAAATGAGCAATATAGAATTAAGCGAGCAGGAATTGATCCGCCGTGCGTCGTTGCAGAAATTGCGCGATCTCGGTATCAATCCTTATCCGGCCAATGAATTCAAGGTAAACGTTACCGCAAATCAGATAATCACCACTTTCAATCCCGAAATCCCGAATCTTCAGGAGGTTGTTTTTGCAGGAAGACTCATGAGCCAGCGCATTATGGGCAAGGCATCATTCGGTGAATTGCAGGACGAAACCGGAAGAATCCAGATTTATGTCAATCGCGATGAAGTTTGTCCGGGAGAGGATAAAACTCTTTATAATGAAGTGTTTAAAAAGCTGCTCGATATTGGAGATATCGTTGGTGTAATTGGATATGTTTTTATTACCCAGATGGGCGAAACAACCATCCATGTGAAAGAGTTCGTATTGCTCAGCAAATCAATAAGACCGTTACCTGTTGTAAAGGAAAAAGAGGGTAAAACATTCGATGCTTTTACCGATCCCGAACAACGTTATCGTCAACGGTATCTTGATCTGATTGTCAACCCTCATGTAAAAGAGGTTTTTCTCAAGCGGACCAAGATTATCAACCAGATGCGTGAGATGTTTAACGAACGGGGTTATATTGAGGTCGAAACCCCTATCTTGCAGCCAATTCCGGGAGGAGCTGCTGCCCGTCCATTCATTACACATCACAATGCGTTGAACATGCCTCTTTACCTTCGCGTTGCCAACGAATTATATTTAAAGCGATTGATTGTTGGTGGTTTTGAAGGAGTTTATGAATTCTCCAAAGATTTCCGCAACGAAGGGATGGATCGTACACACAATCCGGAATTCACGGTGATGGAGATCTATGTAGCCTACAAGGATTACAATTGGATGATGGATTTTACGGAGGAGATGATTGAGCGTGTTGCGGTTGCACTCCATGGCAAGACTTCCATTCCTGTTGGTGACAAAGAGATTGATTTCAAACGTCCGTATAAACGGATAACGATGTTTGATTCAATTAAAGAATATACCGGTTTCGATATTTCGGTGATGGACGAAATTGCACTTCGCGATGTTTGTCAAAAGATTGGCGTTGAGTTCGATAGTACAATGGGCAAAGGGAAATTGATTGACGAAATATTTGGTGCTAAATGTGAAGGGAATTACATTCAACCCACATTTATTACCGATTACCCAGTCGAGATGTCACCGCTTTGCAAGAAACACCGCAATAATCCTGAACTTACCGAACGCTTCGAGTTGATGGTAAATGGGAAGGAACTTTGTAACGCATACTCCGAATTGAATGATCCGATTGACCAGCTCGACCGGTTTCAGGAACAAATGCGATTGTCGGCTAAAGGAGATAATGAAGCAATGTTTATCGATATGGATTTTGTTCGCGCACTCGAATACGGTATGCCGCCAACTTCGGGAATGGGGATTGGAATCGACCGTCTTACCATGTTGATGACCAATTCCGTATCTATTCAGGACGTTCTTCTGTTTCCTCAGATGAAGCCTGAAAAAAGAGCCGAAGAAGATTCAGCAGATAAATATACCGAGTTAGGAATTCCAGCCGAATGGGTGGAAGTTCTGATGAAAATGGGATATAAAAAAGTATCTCAGCTAAAAGAGGTGAAACCGGGTAAATTATTCAACGATTTATGCGGTTTCAACAAAAAAAATCAGCTTGGGTTAACAAACCCAGCTGCTAACGATGTTACAAATTGGTTAAATTAATTTGTCAGTAAAATGACCGAAATTAACGAGAAAAGCCGGGTAGCTATTATAGGAAGCGGAAGTTGGGCAACTGCGCTTGCCAAAATACTGATCTATAATCTACCTGAGTTAAATTGGTTCATCCGCAAAGAGGAGAATATCGAGCTTTTCAAGAAGTTCCGGCATAATCCCAATTACCTGCGGTCGGTGGAGTTTGATATTTCGAGAATTAATTTCTATACCGACATCAATAAAGTCGTTGAAGATTCTGATATCCTGGTTTTTGTGACACCTTCGGCATTTCTGAAGGATACACTTAAACATCTTACAGTCGATTTTGGCGAACGGTATGTGATATCTGCAATTAAAGGAATTATTCCTGATGATAATCTTGTGGTTGGCGAGTTCTTTCACGAGTTTTACGACGTTCCGTTTGATCAGTTCGGTGTTATTGCCGGTCCATGTCATGCTGAAGAGGTGGCACGTGACCTGCTATCATATCTTACGATTGCAAGTCCGGATGTGAAGCGTGCCAGGCAATTTGCCATGCTCCTTGAAAGTCCTTCCATACGAACCCATATTTCAGACGACATTTGGGGAACAGAGTATTCCGCAGTCTTGAAAAATATTATGGCAATTGCTGCCGGGATTTCGCATAGCCTTCGCTATGGCGATAACTTTCAGGCAGTTCTGATGTCGAATGCGATTCAGGAGATAAAAAGGTTTGTTGATACTGTCCATCCCATCACACGTGATATCAAGTCTTCCGCCTACCTCGGTGACTTACTGGTAACCGGGTACTCTCAGTTTTCCCGAAATCGTGCCTTCGGAACGATGATTGGAAAAGGTTATACGGTAAGGTCGGCAATGCTCGAAATGGACATGATTGCCGAGGGATATTACGCCACGAAATGTATAAAAGAGCTTAATTTACAGCATCATATCAATATGCCGATTACCGATTCGGTTTATAATATTATTTACGAAAATATCTCGCCAGCAATTGAGATCCGATTATTAACAGAACATTTGCGTTAAATTATATTTTTTCTTTATGACAAATATTTCTTTGCACCTGGAAAAAGTTTACGATTTTGTTTCGAATGACGAAATCGTATCTTACAAGAAAACGGCTGAGCAACAAAATGTTGCACTGCGTGAAAAAACCGGAAAAGGAAGCGATTTCTTAGGTTGGGTCGATCTTCCATCTTCTATATCGGAAGCCACGCTTGACGAAGTGGAAAAAGTGGCATTGAAGCTGCAGTCAAAACATCTCGAAGTATTTGTGGTGATTGGGATTGGTGGCTCTTACCTTGGTAGTAAGGCTGTTATTGATGCCTTGTCTGATTCATTTTCACAGATAAAAGGGAGTTTCGAATCACCGATCGTACTTTTTGCCGGACAGAATATCAGCGAGGACTATCTTTTCGAATTGCGTGATTTGCTCGATTCGAAAGAATGGGCTTGTGCCATCATCTCAAAATCAGGTACTACTACTGAACCTGCACTTGCTTTCCGGTTGCTAAAACAGGATCTTGAAGAAAAGTATGGCGTTGAAGAAGCGCGCAAAAGGATCATCGCCATCACTGATGCTGAACGTGGTGCATTGTGCACGCTCGCCAAAGAAGAAGGTTATAAAACATTTGTAATCCCTGATGATATTGGTGGTCGCTATTCAGTGTTGACACCTGTCGGACTGATTGCAATTGCAATTGCCGGATTCAATGTTCGCGAACTTGTCAAAGGTGCTAAATCGATGGAGGTTGCCTGCGGAGCGGATGTTCCGTTCGAAGAAAATATTGCTGCTCAATATGCTGCGGCAAGGAATGCCCTTTATAAAACGGGGAAGAAAGTGGAGATTATGGTGAACTTTAACCCTAAATTACACTTCTTTGCCGAATGGTGGAAACAGCTTTACGGCGAAAGTGAAGGAAAAGAGTCTAAGGGAATTTTCCCGGCCAGTGTTGACTTTTCAAGCGATTTGCATTCGATGGGTCAATACATCCAGGAAGGTGAACGCATCTTATTCGAAACCGTTCTTTCGGTTGAAAAGGTTGACAACGAAGTGCTTGTTCCTGATGATAAAGCAGATCTTGATAAACTCAATTTCCTTGCCGGGAAAAGGGTTGACTACATCAATAAAATGGCTGAATTGGGAACTTCGATCGCTCATGTTGACGGAGGCGTTCCAAATATCAGAATAAACATTCCGCAGTTGAATGAATTTTATCTTGGACAGTTGATCTATTTCTTCGAGATTGCTTGTGGCATAAGTGGATATATACTGAATGTCAATCCGTTCGATCAACCGGGTGTTGAAGCGTACAAAAAGAACATGTTTGCCCTGCTCGAAAAGCCGGGTTTCGAAAAGGAAACTGCCGCAATTAAAGCACGCTTATAATTGCTGATTTCCAATATCTGAATTCATTTAAGAGGCCATTCTGATCATGATCGGGATGGCCTCTTGTTCTTTTTGTTGGTGTTGAGAATAAAATTGATGTTCGCTCGTCTATTCGCACCGAAGAAACAGATGATTCCGTATCTTAGTAACCTCGGAAATTCGGAAGTGTTTTTTGAACCGAAGTCTGATTGTCAAAGTACTAAATTTATACATTTGCAATGCGTACAATTTTTATCTTGTTGATTAGTAGTTTTCTATTTGCCTGTAATTTCAATCAGTCAAAAAGTCCGGATCCACGTTCATCCTCAAAAGGCGATTCAACTGTGGATCTGGAGAAATTAGTACAGTTGAAGTTAACCAATGCCGACGAGTATCGAAAAGTGCTTGACAAGCTTGATCAGGGCGAACTTACTTCACTGGATGTTGCAAGTAAGCTTTTTAAAAATTGTATGGCCGATTCGCTTATACGTGATTCAATGTTTGTGGTTTTTAACGATTTCTATAACAGCGTGGCAGGAAGTTATCTCGAAAACAATGAAAATGTCAATACGCAACTTGAAAAATCCCCGTCATCTGAGGCCGTAAAACAGTTAAAAGTTTCGCTCGCTTCTTATGGGATTTTGCTTAGTTCATCTGAAGGGACTTTTTACCTTGAACCGCAAACCGAGTATTTATTGAAAAATTTCGGACCTGCGCTTTCACCCGCCTATCGCGAATACCTCTCAATTGGCAGTAAAGAACAAAAGACCCGATTTGCCGAAGATGGTACAATCCTTATTTCTTCCGATTCGCTGGCTTCACGCATTGTTTCCTGGGACAATTTCATGACAAAGTATCCCGATTTTGTGTCAATCAAGATGGCTCAGGACCAGTATTCACAGTATATGGGTGCATTTCTTGCTGGAATGGATAATTCGAGGGTCTTTAATCCTTCAACTAATCAGTTGAATGATAGCACAAAAGTAGCCCTTGAGTCGTTCGTTATTAAAAATTCTGCAAGCAATAGCACAGAAGTTGTGAAGAGCTATCTAAATTTGTTAAAAGCAACCAATTACAATTACACCGATCGCGTGGATTCATTTCTGCTTGAAAAAGTATATCGTTGACTTTCAGGTGTGCTTATTCAATATTATAAAAATTAAAAATTAAAATTATGGAACAAATACCATCAACTCCTGAAAAAACAGCACCTAAACAGCTAATGTTGGATGTGAAAGAGAATTCGGAATTGCTGAAATTCTTAATCGAACAGCTTAAAGGGAAAAGCAGGACTACCGTAAAAGCACTGTTGGCTCACCGTCAGGTTTCTGTAGAGCATCATACGATTACTCAGTTTGATTATCCTGTTTTAAAAGGACAGCATGTGACCATTACGATGGGAAAGATTCCTGAGGAGATTAAATACAAGGGGTTGAGAATTCTTTTTGAAGATCCTTATCTGATTGTCATTGAGAAGGAAGCGGGGATGCTTTCTATTGCGACTGCGAAGGAAAAACTGCTTACAACCTATAGTATTTTGAGCGGACATGTGAAACGTGAGAATCCGAATAACCGTATTTTTGTTGTTCACCGGCTCGACCGCGACACATCAGGCATCATGATGTTTGCAAAAAGCGAAGAAGTACAATCGAAGATGCAGCGGGCGTGGCATGATGCAGTAATAGAGCGAACCTACGTGGCAGTTGTCGAGGGCGTTGTTGAGAACGATGAAGGGACGATCCGCTCATTTCTGAAAGAGAATAAGGCCTTAATCATGTATTCAACGAAAGTTCCAGGTGAAGGTGATGAAGCGATTACCCATTATAAAGTATTACGACGTGGCGAAGCAATCACACTTGTTGAAGTGAAGCTTGAGACAGGCCGCAAAAACCAGATCAGGGTGCATATGAAAGAACTGGGACATCCGGTAGTCGGCGATAAAAAATACGGTGCCAAGACCAATCTTATTGGAAGAACCTGCCTTCATGCAAGAGTCCTGGCGTTTATCCATCCGGTGAATGGCAATGAGGTGCGTTATGGAACTCCGGTTCCCGGTCGGTTTATGTCTGTTTTTGCAAGACATGCGAAACCAGAAGATGAGGGCGACGAAAGATAACGGTGGTTTAATTTTAGACAGATTCTTTACGACTACAAATACGTCATGCGCTTTCTGAAATTACATTTGACTTTAGTAACCTTCTTATATTCGGCCTTCTGCTTCGCGCAAAGTGCCGATTCAGTAAGGATTGAGAAAAAATCTTCAAATCTGTCGTTGTCATATATTAGTTCCCTGATTTATCCCGGTGCCAGGTTGGGAATTGAATTCCCGGTGAACACAATTTACATCACTAAAATAAGTAAGTCGGGAAAAGAAAAGGATTTTACGAAAGACCGTTTTGTAACGGCAAATTTGAGTTGGTATCATCATCCTGCATTTCATGATAATGTTTATATTTCAGCAGGTTGGACGATGCGAAGAACAAAATCTCATGGCTTTTTGACTGAGTTTTCACCTGAAATTGGTTTAAGCCGGACTTTCCTGGGTGGCACGACCTACCGTGTTGATGACAATGGAAATGTCACAATTAAAAGAGCTGCAGGTTATTATTACGCTTTAGTTTCTGTCGGTGGCGGAATTGGATATGATTTTTCAAAAAAAAAGCAGAAGCCGTTTTTGCTCTTTTCTAAATTCAATCTGCTGATGATGTTCCCCTACAACAGCACAATCTATTTGCGGCCTGTAGTGGAAATTGGCTTGATATATAAGCCAATCGATTTTCTTTCTTTAAAAGTGAAATCAAAAAGCAGGACAAAATGAAACACATCATCCCATTCGTTTTCTTGTTTTTTGTGCTGACTTCATGCCAGAAAGAAAAGATAACCATCGGAACAAATGTTTCCGAAACGTTTTACCTCGATAATAACGGAGCTTCGATGCGGTTATTGGTCGAAGGGAATACTTCAAGTCATACCTTCCTGTTATTTGTACATGGCGGTCCTGGTTCAAGTTCCTATTTTTACAACACCGATTATATCAGCCAAAACATTGAAAATAAATACGCTGTCGTTTATTGGGATCAGCGGAATGCAGGTGGTTCTCAAGGAAATTCAAATGGTGATCATCTGAATCTGCCTCAAATGACTGAAGATCTGAAAAAGGTAATTCAGCTGATAAAATACCGATATGGACAAGGTTCCGGCATTTTTATTTTGGGACATAGTTTCGGTGGTCTTTTAACTGCTTCATTTATGACGACAGCCGATAATCAGTCATTGGTAAAAGGGTGGATTTTTGCAGATGGAAGTCATAATTATCCGCTTAATGATACTTTGACGCGAAAGATGCTGTTTACTATTGGACATGAACAGATTGCCAAAAATAAAAATACGGATAAGTGGATCCCGATTATTAACTATTGCAATGCGCATACCGGAAATTTTACTTTTGAAGAATCCAACCAACTATATGCCTATGCAAGTGATGCTGAAACTTATTTTAATAAAGTGAAAAAAATTAACCTTGCAACGCTGATGGATTATGATCCTGTACAATATGGCTGGCCGGTTACTTCAATATTGTTGAACCAGAACTATTCATCGAATGCAAGTTTTAACCGCGATCTGGCAATCACAGAGTTTTCGTCTAAACTGGGTGTAGTAATAACTCCAACCTTGTTACTTTACGGGAAATATGATTTTGTATGTCCCGGCGGTCTGGAGGAAGATGTATTTAATCGCATCAATACACAGGATAAAAAAATCGCTATTTCACCCATCAGCGGACATAACATCATGTTACAGGATGAGGTCTTTTTCTGTAAGGAAGTGAATGCATTTATTGAATCCCATCAATAGAATACCAGATCATTCCCTCAAAAGTTTGATTTATGAGGAATATTGATGTATTGAAGTTTTGAACCGAAAATGCCTGAAGCGTCGTTTCCTAATTGCAAGTCCATGTAACTATCTGATTCATTCTGCTGCAATTATATGATGTTTTAATATGGCCTGGTTTAATTTTTTTTTGCAACTTTGAGGTACAGAGATACGATGAGCAGTTGTCTGCAATGACCCTTTTGTTTAACCAAAGAAACAAACTAACGATGTCATCAACTTCCGATTACAATGAACTATTATCCAAAATTCAGTCCATCCCGTCCGATAAAGCATTGAAGCCAACGATGCCTGTTGATGTATATCTACAGGAAGCAGAAAATTTATACACATGGTGTCTCGATGATCAGGATGCACTTGTAGGTACGGGACTGGATGTGACCCTGATAAATGAACTTCCTGTCCGTGCCGGTGCCTGCCGCGAAGCCCAGTCGCTATGGGTCAAAAACCGAAAAATGCGTAATCATACATCCTTGGAATGGAAATCCTGTTTGTCGGAAGCGACTGATTTAAGGAGCCTCTTACTCCACTCTTTTCGGTATGCATTTCGGGCTCATGATGATCTGCTGGCAGCGATCGGTGGAATTGCAAAAAGTAATTCCCGGTCCGCAATAGTGCAGGATTTAAACGACCTTTCAGTTCTTGGGAACAGCAATCTGGATTTGTTGAAAGCCATCAGGATGGATACCTCATTGCTGGAAACTGCATCATTGAAGTCCTACCAAATGGGTGATATGGCGGGATTTATAAATTCAGCGAGACGACGTAAAAGTGAAGCAAAAATAATCCGTAACAAAGCATTCAGTTACCTCAAAGAGGCAATAGACAATATCCGCCACTGTGGAAAATACGTTTTCTGGCACAACCCCGACCGCAAGAACGGCTACACGAGTAATTTCTTGAAAAACAAAAACAGTTTATGCAGGAGATCAGTTACTGAAAAAGAGGAGGTTTCACAATAGTGGAGTAGCGTACCATTCTCATTTTATAGTATTTGCGGGAAGTCATATTTTAAAAATAGGACAGTGGTAAACTTATGACAATGATACAGGTAAAATTTCATGGTAATGTACCATTAAATCATGCTCCGGTTTGAAAGGATAGTAAAAAGTTTGATCCGTTTAATTATAAACCCGATACGATATATTTGAAATCTGATCCGTTTAATCTGAAACCTGATCCGATATATTTGAAATCTGATCCGTTTAATCTGAAATCTGATCCGATAGAATTTAAACCTGATCCGTTTAATCTGAAATCTAATCCGGATGATAAATGTTCTTATTAAAACAGAAATGAAATATCTGCAACAACTTTTTAGTCAGTTAATTGTTTTTATTTCCAGCTTAAGGTATTCAATTAAAAACTTTTGAGTATGAAACGAGTCCCGAAGAATCGGGACGAGTTCCATACTTCCTATTAAAATAAATAAATCAGTATGAAAAAGAACATGGGAACCGTCGATAAGACAATCCGCATTTTTGTTGCCGCAATCGTGGCTTTGCTTTATTTTACGGGAGTTATAAGCGGAACCCTCGCAATTGTATTGCTGGTTTTTGCCGTTATTTTTGTATTAACAAGCCTCTTTAGTGTTTGTCCGCTCTACCCGCTTTTGGGGATGAACACCCGGAAAAAGGAATAGGCAATTACAAAAGGTTAAAGATGAAAGTGTAAAGGTTAAAATAAGGAGCGTTTCTTTCGTTTTCAATCCTTTTCACTTTCATCTTTTGTCTTTAGTTTTCATGGATTTCGTTATCAGGCAATCTTTCAAGCAGTACCACGTTTTCGACATGGTGTGTATGTGGAAACATATCAACTGGTTGTACTTTAGTCACCTGGTAATTGTGGCTCATTAAACCGATGTCGCGTGCCTGTGTTGCCGGATTACAGCTCACATATACAATCTTTTCGGGAGCAGCAAACAGAATCGCGCTGATAACATCCTCATGCATACCGGCCCTTGGCGGATCGGTGATGATCACATCGGGATGGCCATTTTCAGCGATAAAATCCTTCGTAAGAATATCTTTCATATCGCCGGCAAAGAAGCTGGTATTGGCGATGCCATTATTCTTTGCATTGATTTTGGCATCTGTAATTGCTTCAGGAACATATTCAATCCCAATTACTTTGCTGGCTTTCGAAGCTACGAAGCAGGCAATCGTCCCGGTTCCTGTGTAAAGATCGTAAACCACCTCTTTTCCCGAAAGAGCGGCAAAATTACGAGCAATCTTGTATAACTCGTAAGCTTGCAGCGAATTGGTTTGATAGAAAGACTTGGGTCCAATGATAAATTTAAGACCTTCCATCTCCTCAATAATATGATCGCGTCCTTTAAAGACATGGATATTCTGATCGGTAATCGTATCGTTTCCTTTTTCGTTGATCACATAAAGTAAGGAAGTGATTTCAGGAAATTTGTTTGCAACGAAATTAAGCAGCGCTTCCCTTTTTTCAACGTCTTCGGTGAAAAAGTTCACAATCACCATCAATTCACCCGTGCTAGTTGATCGAATAATCAGATTTCGAAGAAATCCTGCCTTGTTGCGTAAATCATAAAATTCGAGGTTGTTTTCAATTGCATAATCCTTTACCGAATTGCGGATGGCATTCGATGGATTTGGTTGTAACCAGCATTTGTTGATATTCAGCACTTTGTCGAACATTCCCTGCACATGAAATCCCAACACGTTCATATCATCGAACTGATCTCCTGAGCGAACTTCATCGGTCGTAAGCCAGCGCCGGTTCGAAAACGTAAATTCAAGTTTATTGCGGTAAAAGGTCGAATTGGCCGATCCTTTAATCGGGATGAATTCAGGTAAGGTTACTTTCCCAATTCTTTTGAGCTGGTCGTAAACTTGTTTTTGTTTGTAAAACAGCTGCTTATCGTATGGAAGATATTGCCATTTACAGCCGCCGCAGACCTCAAAATGCTCGCAAAATGCGGGGATGCGGTCGGGCGAGTTGGTTTGGATTTTTACCACTTTCGCTTCCTGGTATTTCTCTCTCTTTTTTATCACCTGAAGATCAACGATGTCTCCGGGAATTACATGCGTGGTAAACACCACAATTCCGTCAACTTTTGCGATTGCCTTTCCTTCAGATCCGATATCGATGATTTCTACTTTTTCGTAAAACGGTAGTGGTTTATTTCCTCTGCTCAAAACTTTATATTTGAAATTTTTGCAAAGATATAAATGTTTTACCGACTGTTTTCTGTCTGAAAATAAATCCCCGCCACGCTGCAAATTCTTGTATCTTTGCGGCAACTTTTAAAATGCTTTTGAAGTGCGACCGATTGTATTGTCCGATCGGTGATTCAAAAGGGTATTTATTTTTGTATGTGATTGTGAATCATGAGTGTTTCCGTAGAAGAATTGTACGTCGAATTTGGCGGTTTTGAGCTTTTTAAGCATGTAAATTTTATTGTAAATCCGCGCGACCGGATAGGTTTGGCAGGAAGAAACGGTGCTGGTAAGTCAACATTGCTTAAAATATTGGCAGGTATACAGACTCCGTCATCGGGTCGCGTTGTCATTCCGCGTGATATAAAAGTTGGATATCTTCCGCAGCACATGGAGTTGTCGGATTCGAGAACCGTGATGGAAGAAGCTGTTACAGCATTTGCTGAAATACAGGAACTTGAAAAGCGAATTGAGTTTCTGAATACAGAGCTTTCTGTTCGTGAAGATTATGAATCGGTTGAATATGATCGTATTATTAATGAAATGCATGAATCGAACGAGCGCTTCCAGTTAATGGGAGGCACGAATTTTCATGTAGATATCGAGCAAACAATGATTGGTTTGGGGTTTGAAAGGTCAGATTTTGACAGGCAAACTTCAGAATTTTCGGGCGGATGGCGAATGCGAATTGAATTAGCTAAAATTCTGCTGAAAAAACCAAATGTCTTTTTATTGGATGAGCCTACGAATCACCTGGATATTGAATCGATTGAATGGCTTGAATCATTTTTAAAGGATTATGCTGGTGCCGTGGTGCTTGTTTCGCATGACAGGGCTTTTCTGGATAATGTAACCAATCGTACGGTCGAAATCAGTCTTGGAAAGATCTACGACTACAAGGTGAATTACACCAAATACCTTGAGCTACGGATTGAACGGCGTGAACAGCAAATGGCCGCTTTTCGCAATCAGCAAAAAATGATACAGGATACGGAGGATTTTATTTCAAGGTTCCGTTACAAGGCTACGAAATCGGTCCAGGTGCAATCTCGTATCAAACAATTGGATAAAGTTGACCGGATTGAGGTTGATGAAGAAGATACACGTTCATTAAATATTAAATTTCCCCCTTCTCCGCGTTCGGGAACTGTTGTTTTCGAGGCGAAAGAGGTGAGTAAGCGATATGGCGATTTATTGGTGCTCGATAAGGTGAATCTTACACTTGAACGAGGAAACCGGATTGCTTTTGTTGGTAAAAACGGCGAAGGAAAAAGTACAATGGCCCGGATTATTATGCAGGAGCTGGAATGCACAGGTGAACACAAGTTAGGTCATAATGTGAAGATCGGATATTTCGCCCAGAATCAGGCATCTAATTTGGATGAAGAATTGACTGCTTTTGAAACGATTGATAAATCTGCAGTAGGTGATATCCGGACCAGAATCAGGGATATTCTCGGTGCATTTATGTTCTCCGGACAGGATGCAGATAAAAAGGTAAAAGTGCTTTCCGGTGGTGAACGTGCACGTCTCGCAATGATTAGTTTATTGCTGGAACCGGTTAATTTCCTGGTTTTAGATGAGCCTACGAACCACCTTGATATCCATTCAAAGGGCTTGTTAAAGCAGGCATTGATTAATTTTGACGGGACATTGCTCATTGTTTCGCATGATCGTGAGTTTATGGATGGATTGGTAGACGTGGTATATGAATTCAAGCATAAAAAAATAAGACAGCACCTGGGTGGTGTTTACGAATTTTTGCAAAAGCGGAAAATGGAGTCGCTGCGTGAACTTGAACTCTCAGCCCCTGAAAAGAAGGTGAAGAAAGAGGTTGTAAAAGAAGTCGTTGCGGTTAGTTTTGATGAAAGAAAAGAGATCAATCGGATGATTAGCCGTGTTGAAAAGCAAATCAGCGAAGCCGAATACCAGATTTCAAAGATGGAGGACGAAATTGCCGTCATGGATAAAAAGCTGGCTGATCCGTCTACAATTGATAATGGTTCACTCTTCGATCAATACGGCAAAAGTAAAAAGAACGTAGAGGAGGAGATGAAAAACTGGGAATCACTCAACGATGAGCTGAAAGAGTGGGAGAAAAAGAGAACCTGGTAGGAAGGAGAGGGAGAGAAGATGAGAGGGAGAGATGGGGAGAAATGAGCGTTATATATCAATAGCCCCGGGTAAGGAGGCACGACGCAACCCTGGGTAGAGGAAAAAAGGAACATGAGGCGCATCTGCAAAGGCAATTTGATATAAATCCGTTGTATGCGCCGCAAATCGAAACTTCAGCCATTTTCAAAAAACTAATTGGTTTGTGACGAAGGTGCGGTCAAATATTAAAGAAATAAAAGATAAAAACATGGAAAAGACAGATTATATTTTCGGAATGCGGACCATTATCGAAGCAATCAACTCGGGCAAGGAGATTGAAAAGATATTGATTAAAAAAGGATTACAAGGTGAACTTTACCACGAACTGATGGACCTTGTTCACCAGATGCAGATTCCTGTTCAGTTGGTTCCTATTGAGAAAATTGACCGTGTCACGCGTAAAAACCATCAGGGAATTCTGGCGTTTATCTCTCCGATCATTTACCAGAACATCGAGGAGATCATCCCCCGTTTGTATGAAGAGGGGAAAACTGCTTTGATTCTGATACTTGATGAATTGACTGATGTCCGCAATTTTGGTGCCATCGCCAGATCTGCAGAGGTAGCTGGCGTTCATGCCATTGTTATACCAGAAAAGGGTTCTGCACAAATCAACGCTGATGCCATCAAAACTTCTGCCGGAGCGTTGCATTTGATTCCTGTATGTCGCACAAAAAGTCTGTCTGGAGTTGTGAAGTATTTGAAAAATAGCGGATTGAAAATTATTTCAGCGACAGACAAAGGGGAGAAGTTCTACTACGATGTCGATATGAAAGATCCGCTTGCCATTATTCTTGGCTCCGAAGATTTGGGTATTGAAGCCGGTTTGCTGAAAGTCTCGGACGAATGGGCTAAGATTCCTCAGATTGGTCAGATTCAGTCGTTGAATGTTTCTGTCGCAGCCGGCATCATTATTTTCGAAGCCATAAGACAACGGGCCTTACCCGTTTTATGAGAAAATAGGGACTTCACGATTAAACGTCTCTTCGAGCGAAATAAATGTTTCGGTACTCGATATTCCCGGAATCTTTTGAATTTTTTCACTCAGGATCTCTTTCAGATGTTCGTTGTCGCGTGCGTACACTTTAATAAAAATAGCATATTGACCTGTCGTGTAATGACACTCTACAACTTCGTTGATCGCATGTAGCAGTTCTGCAACCTCGTGAAACAGACTTCCCTTTTCGAGAAATATTCCAACATAGGTACATGTACGGTAATCGATTTTTTTCGGATCAATGTAATATCCCGAACCCGTAATTACACCCATCTCAACCATCCTGTTCACTCTTTGGTGAACAGCTGCCCTCGAAATGTTGCAATCGGTGGCTACATCTTTGAACGGAATCCGGGCATTTTTAGTGATAATGTCCAGAATGTGAAGATCTGTGTCGTCAAGTTGATTTCGAAGCGTCATTTTAATTTTCTATTACTTTATTCAAATATAGGCTTCTTCCGCATTCTTTCGAGTGTATTGTTGACAAACAATTAAAAAACGGGCGCTTATCGGTGATTTATTTAGGTTTTTTAACTAAAAAACGTGCATAATGATTATTTGTCCCGGATGAATCGATGCCGATATGCCTAATATCAAAAAAACAGATATCCATTAAATAATCGTATCATTATAGGATCATATTCCAAAATTGAAATTTCTTGGTAAGAGGTTCTAATACATACTAACAGAGAGGGAAAATCATATGTGCTTTTCAGCCGAAGCAAGTTTTGCAGGAGGTGTTATCATTTCCGCCATTGGTGTTGCAACCATTAAGAAAGTGCATAACCCATCGCAGCTTATATTTGCCAGTATCCCGTTGTTTTTTGGGATTCAGCAATTTGCAGAAGGATTAGTATGGACCACGATCCCAAATCCTGATTATGCGAATGTCCTTAAGGTTGCCACCTATGTGTTTTTAATAATGGCCGATTTCCTTTGGCCGATGATGATTCCTTTAGCTGTTTTATTTATGGAAGAGAATAAGAAACGAAAGAAAATATTGTGTATACTGTCTATTGGAGGCTTATCATTATCATTGTATTACGCTTTTTGTTTGATTTATTTTAATATTTACCCACAAATTGAAGGTTATCATATTCTATATAAGACCGATTTTCCTAAATCATTGTCAATGATTGCTTTTTCGATCTACTTAATTGTTACAATTACGCCTCTCTTTGTTTCAAGCATTAAGAGAACACAGCTGTTAGGTGTATTAATGTTCTTATCCTGTCTGGTTACAGCAATATTTTTCAGACAATACCTCACTTCTGTATGGTGCTTTTTTGCAGCCCTAATAAGTGGTGTGATCTATTGGATACTCAGGGATTCAAAAAGGGTATTCAATTTCAATAAACTAAATTTATTGAAAGCCGTTCAGATTAAATTGCCTTAAAATGATTAGATTATTTGGTGAACCTGGAGAATGATAAGCCATTCAATTTTGCAGGAATGGAAATAAGATTTAAATTTGATCTCCGCGTAAAGCTCTCAATTTAGTTACTTATGAAAAGAAACTGGATTATTGTGATTGTTCTGACACTTGTTATGTCATTATTTGGGGTTTATATTTCAGGAATTAACTTAACTGATATTGATCCAAAGATTGTTCCGGGCGATGTGGCGTGGATGTTAACTTCTACGGCACTTGTATTGTTAATGACACCTGGTTTAGCATTTTTTTATGGCGGGATGATCCAGCCTAAGAACATTATATCTACCATGTTGCAAAGCTTTATTGCAATGGGAATCGTAAGTGTTATCTGGGTTTTTGTCGGATTTAGTCTGGCATTTGGCGATAGTCTCGGGCCGGATAAATTTGGGTTGATCGGCAATCCTTTTACCTTTTTCATGTTTAAAGGTGTAAATGGATATACACACCCGCTATTGGCTCCAACAATTCCGCTTGCTCTTTTTGCGATGTTCCAGTTAAAGTTTGCCATCATTACTCCTGCGTTAATCACTGGTTCATTTGCCGGAAGAGTAAGGTTTAGCGCCTATATTCTCTTTATGTCATTGTTCGTTATTTTTATTTATTGTCCCCTGGCACACTGGACATGGCATCCAAATGGTTTTTTGCGAAATTGGGGAGTTCTCGATTTTGCCGGAGGTACAGTTGTTCATATGTCTGCCGGTTTTGCTGCGCTCGCCGGTGCCATGTTTTTAGGGCCACGACGTGATTATTTTCATTCATTTCATCCAGCTAATATTCCATTTGTCCTATTGGGCGCTGGCATGTTGTGGTTTGGCTGGTTTGGGTTTAATGCCGGTTCTGCTTTAGCTGCGAATTCTGTTGCTACGATCGCTTTGGTGAATACAAATACAGCTTCTGCTGCCGCAATGCTTGGTTACCTGATGATGGATGCTGCAATGGGAAGAAAGCCATCTGCAATGGGTGCCGCAATCGGATTGGTCGTTGGTTTGGTCGCTATTACACCTGCTGCCGGATTTGTGAATGTGGAGGCAAGTATCTTTATTGGATTAGCAGCATCAATTATTTGCAATATTGCCGTGCATTATCGGTCATCGACATCTGTTGATGATACACTTGATGTATTTCCTGCTCATGGAATGGGTGGTATCTCAGGAATGTTCTTTACCGGAATTTTTGCTCAGGGTGTCGGTCTCTTTTATGGTGAATATCGTACCTTCTTATTTCATTTACTTGCACTGCTCGTTGTTGGAATTTTTACTTTTGGCGGTTCTTATTTGCTTTATCGTCTTACCGATCTGATTATTCCGATGCGTGTTGAGCCAAAATCGGAGCGATTAGGGTTGGATATAACGCAACATGATGAATCATATGCATTTGAATATAAAACAGATTAAAGGATTTTTTATTCTTTACATTCTTTTGGAATCGTAAAATCAGTTCGATTTTGGTATTGATTTGTTGAAACTTTTTCCCATAGTATATCGCATTCAGAAAGTGGAGGTCTTTCAATTGCCTTGTATCCGATTCCCACGACTGAAAGAACTTCTAATTTATCCGGAATATTAAAATGTTCGTGGATGTATTCATTGGATGTGATATCGTCATTGTAATAACGGCGATTGATCTGCACCCAGCAGGAACCCAAACCAAGTGCTTCAGCTTCAAGTTGGACGAAAATTGAGGCAATTGAACAATCTTCAACCCAAACATCGCTTTTTGTCTTGTCTCCGGTTATGATTATTGCCAAAGCAGCATGCTTTAACAAGGTTGCACCATGTGGCTTTGATGTGGCAAGTATTCCAAGTAAAGCCGGATCGTCGACAATAATAAATTCCCATGGACGACTTCCCTTGGAGGAAGGTGCAAGTAGCGCTGCTGTGAGAAGTTTTTTAATTTTGTTTTCTTCAATTTTCTTGTCCAGAAATTTGCGGGTACTTCGGCGGTTGTAGAAGATATCAAGCATAATAGATCAGGTTTGGGGCAAAATTAAAGATCTTGGTTGAACTTTTACAAAAAAAGCCACCCTATTTTAGGATGGCCTTATCATTTTTTAGCGGATTTTCGTTACTGCACTAAATGTTTGTAATTATCGTTAATTAAATCAGGCAGATAGCTTGCAATTAAATTAAGGGCGGTTGCATTATCGATTTGCCCGTCACTAATTACTTTTTGATTGTTTAAAGCGTCCTTATTAATGATTTGATCGACTATTTGTGCCGGAACCGTTGTTTTGCCGGCTTTAACCATCCGGGCTCCAAATCCTTTTTTGGTTACAATATATTCCACTTCGAAAAATTTACTGCTGACAGTATACTCTTTTTCTCCGTCTTTCTCCAACATGGTGATCGATATAGGATTCTCAGATTCTGAATATTTAAGATTCCAGGTTGACGAATTCACCGAATTTTCAGTTGCGGTAATTGTAAAACTATCGTTTGGCACTGCGATTGTACTTACTGGATTAGCTGACAGGCAGATAACAACGAAAAACGCAAAAATCAGACTTTTTTTTCCTAAAACACCATTTGTTGATTTCATTTTTTTTGGATTATTATTTATTCACTTTCAATTTGTAATTATATTGCAAAGTAAATGGTTTTTCAGGTGATGGCGATTTAATAAATAGAAATTCTTATGAAAATTAATTTGATAGGAACAACATGCCAAAGTACTTTTAAATAAAGGTATTGTAATAAATGCTTCCTTATGTGGTATTTGAAGTAATTACTTATGATCTTAATGAAAATATCAATTGCAACTTTCATATTGATAGTTACATGTTATATAACATGTAATTGCGTTTTGCGAGGTTAATAGACTTCATATCAGTGGTTGTGAATGTTATTTACAAATAATTAACATTGAGAAATCAGTCGTATCGGCTGGAAATATCTGTCAAATTCAATTTATTATTGATTTGTAACCAAAAATGATACTAAATGTAAGTTTTTTTTAAATAAACAGAAATCCGGAATATTTTTGAAATATTCCGGATTTGATAATAATTCTGATAATAAGACGATTGTGATTATTGGCTATCGTCTGACTGTTTTTACAAAAAGCTGGTCGAAAAACCACAATGCAATAATTGCAAGCGCGCCTATGGCTACAGCTGGGGAGATATTGTTTAACTTTTCAAAAAGTTGACTAACAGGTGCGAACAGCTGAGCCAGATCTATTCCATAAATACTTTTCGATTGGGTAGTAACTTCGGCTCCCGAGGGTAACGTAGAATGAAGCATGAACAAAATGCTTGTTAGTAAAAAAGCGATGAATCCCATGGTCCACCACCCCTTTTTGCCAATTATTGGCTGGTACTTAATGGGATTCAATGTCCATTCCGTCATCACCCGTTGCATGATCTTTACTGTAAAATCGGGTGATGGTTGTTCCGAAGGTAACTCTTTGAGCCATTCCTTCAGTAAATCTTTCTGACTCATAATATTGAAATTAATTCATCTTTTAAAACACCCCTTAATTCCTGTAGAAGCTTTTTGCGACTTCTGTGGATTTTGACTTTCACATTTGAAACTGTCAGACCAGTAATAACGCTCATTTCATCCATCGAAAAATCGTCGTAATAATACATTTTCAAAAGTGCGCGTTCATCAGGCTCAAGTCTGTCGAGCCCAATCTGTAAATATTTTTGTCTGTCAATCGTATTTAGTTGTCCAATAGCATTTTCAGTGGATTGGATTTCAGTATCTGTAATTTTAATGTCCTCAATTTTTAGCTCAATATTTTTTCGTGTTCTAAGTCTTGAAATCGAAGTGTTGTATACAATTCGGAAAAACCATGTTTTAAATGTGGAACTACTTTGAAAAGAACTCAATGAATTGTAAGCCTTAATAAATGCATCCTGCGCAACCTCTTCAGCATCTTCTCTTTGATTTAGAATCTTCATAGAGAGCGAGAATGCGAGATGACTATATTTCTCAACCAATTGTGAAAATGAACCTGAATCACCTTTCAGAATCTCACGGATATAATATTCATCTGTTTTCTTCTCCATTTGCCAATTAGACGATGCCCGTCGGTATAAGGTTACAAAACAACAGCTGATAAAATTACTACAAAGATGAATGAAAAGAAAAAAAGTTGCATTAATTTTCGAATATTTTCAAGTTTAAGGTGAGATGGGTCCTTATATAGCGTTTTATTGCTGAATGGTTTAATTTTTTAACAGATTTTGTAACCGCATCGATATTTGCTGCGTCAAATGGGCAAATGTTAAACCTTTAAAACGATTATTATGGAACCATTTTTAGTTGGAATATTAGTTCCCCTCGGATCTTTTGCTATGATTTTTGGTATTGTATACTTGATAGTTACATCACGTAACCGCGAACGGATGGCTTTAATTGAAAGGGGTGCAGATCCGACACTCTTTGAGACAAAGAAGAAAGCCAATAGTGGCACAATGAAGGTAGGCATGTTCTTTTTAGGTATTGGTTTAGGTATTGTTGTAGCTTATCTGCTCACTTCGGCTGGAGGAATGGAGGAAGGTGCTGCCTATCCGGCGATGATTTTCATTTTTGGCGGAATTGCTTTAATTGTCTCGAATATGTGGCAACGTAAGCAGGAAAAAGAAGATGAGTTAAAACAATGATTCAGTTACTGTTTCAAAAAAAAAGCCCATTTCGGGCTTTTTTTATTTTGTATTTTCAGTGATCACATCCCTGATTGTTTTCTGGCAAACCGGACAGAAAGTACCATTTTCATTCGACTTCATTCTGCAGTTTTCCATCGGGCTAAATATACCTTTCGTGATATAGCCTCCACCCTCAAAGGCTCCGACTACTGAAGCGTATTTTCCATTCCGGGGAGTAGGAACAGGTGTAGTAACATCAATCATTCCTTTCCATTTCGAAGTGAAATTTACCAAAGTTGTGAGGTTCGGTTCCCATGGTTCAACCTTAAGATTGTAATAGTCATTGTAAGCAACTTCCGAAGTGTAGTATTCGTCACCGAGCCCACCAAAACCGTGTCCAAACTCATGCACAAAGACTTTAGGAGACAGAACATGATCGGAAGTGCATACAGTGACAAAATTGTAAAATCCACCACCGCCATAACGCGAGGAGTTTACCAAAATAATGAGATGGTCATAGGGTACAACTGCCGCCATATCATGAATGGTTTTCATATCAGAAGTTGTAAGGTATCTCGAAATATCGAAAGTGTAAAACGTGCTGTTATATAATGTGTTTCGGTAAATGTGTTCGCCTGGAATATCTGTTCCGGACTCCAGTGAAGCTGTTTTCAATGCATAAACATTAAAGGACGATTTCATCTGCGAGAAGGGAACAACGGCAAAAAGAGAATCCGTCAACCTTCGTGCATCTGCCACAAATTTATCCATCTCATTTTCAGTATAACCTTCAGCAAGTATTGCAATATCAATCTTATTGGTTGGCTCGCCTGAATATCGAATTTTATCGACTGGAATATTCATCGGATTTTCGTCGATAATAAAATAGTTCTCTGGATTTATGGTTGTGGAATAGATTTCGGAAAATTGCCCGTCGTAATTTCGTTTTTCAATTTTAAGCCGGACACTCATTTTAGGGAAAGGAAATCTGATTACTTGGTAAAATGCTTTATCGATCACTTTTGCCTCATTAGTCGATTGCCATTCCTGGAAAAGGGGAGAAAAACCTTTTGAAAAAATAAGTTCATTACTCTTATCATCATAAATCTTAAAACGGTATGTGCCAAAGTTTAGATTGTCAATCAGAGCATTGTGTGATCCGCTCCACATTTTCTCTTTTTTTATTTCACATTGCAGGACTTTAGTAGTTAGTTGATTCCCTGAGAGAAGGTAGTCGAAACGTAAAACATCTCCGGTGAAATAGTTGTCAAATACTGGAGTTCCCCAAGCCGACATTGGAGCCAAAAGAATGATAATCCTAAGTAAAAGGTTCTTCATCATGTTCATCTTTCGTTACTTTTGCAACGAAGATTCAAAACTAGCGATTTTTGATTTATAAATTTTTATGGTTATGTCTGTATTTTACGATTATTTGAAGGAGTTTTTGCTGAGCAATGGATTATTAACCCGTATGGCTATTATCGGGGCTGCTTTTGGCACCTTCCTGTTACTAATTGTTATCGCTTCAATTGTTTTTTTGATCGTCAGAATGATTGTTGTAAAAATTCTTGGACGGATCGTCTTACGCACAAGCGGGATATGGGATGACACCCTCTTCGCACATAAAGTTTTTCATGTTCTGACACATTTTATTCCTGCCATAATTATTTACAGCTCTTCAGGTTTTAGCGGTGAGGATCTTGTCTGGCTTCCAACATTGATTAAAGGAGTGGCACAGATCTATCTTTCTGTTGCAGTTGTGACAGCCTTGGTCCGATTTTTTGATGCCGGTCAGGAGATTTACAATACCTATCCGAATGCGAAAGATCATCCGATAAAAGGCTATATCCAATTGATGAAGATTTTAGTCTATTTTTTCTGGGCAATTTTTGTAGTTGCAGTTCTTGTTGATAAAAATCCTGCAAGTTTATTCGCCGGGTTGGGAGCATTGGCTGCCGTATTAATGTTTGTATTTAAGGATCCTATACTCGGTTTTGTTGCGAGCATTCAGCTGGCTGCTAATAATATGGTGAAACCTGGCGACTGGATTACCGTCCCTAAATTTGATGTTGACGGAACAGTTTATGATATCTCGCTTACTACTGTTAAGGTACAAAACTGGGATAAAACAATTACTACGATTCCAACATATGCATTGGTTTCGGAGTCGGTGACAAACTGGATTGGGATGATTGAATCTGGTGGACGCAGGATACAACGCTCTGTGAATATTGATATTTCCAGCATCCATCTCTGTGACAAACCTTTGCTTGACAGACTTAACGAATTGCCAAGGCTTAATGAATTTATCGGTTTGGAAATGTTCAAAGAGGATGAATATCTGGTCGACCCTAAGGAAGTCTCTCCTCACATGATTGGTCTTAATTCGCCTACTAATCTTGCATTGTTTAAAAAATACCTGGAAGGTTATTGCCGCTCTCATCCAGGAATTCATCAGCATATGACACAAGTAGTCCGATTTCTGCAATCTACCGAAAAAGGCCTCCCAATTGAAGTGAATGTTTTTTGCAAGGCTCAGCAGTCTGAATTTTATGAAGCTTTGCAGGCCGAGATTTTCGATCACATTTTTGCCGTAATTCCCGAATTTGGTTTAAGGGTTTTTCAGAATCCATCTGGCAATAATGTGCTTTCATCCGACATCTGAATGAATTTCTTCAAGTTCCCGATCGTCCTACTATTCTGATACTTATTTGAATAAACCTGGCTTTTGGCATGCTTGTTTATCAAATTTCGCTTAAAATGTTAGAAATGTGAAAATATTTAGTCATTTTTGTATCAAATTGAAAGTATAGTGAAAAAGAACAATATTGAATTAGAAGAAGATTTCAAGGAACAAAGTGTTCATATTGACGATCTTGACCGGAAGATTCTTAAGCTGATAACCGCAAATGCCAGAATTCCGTTTTTGGAAGTTGCCAGGGAATGCGGAGTATCAGGAGCTGCCATACATCAGCGTGTTCAAAGATTGGTGTCGATGGGTGTGATTATTGGCTCGGAGTTTTTGGTGAGTCCTCAAAAGCTTGGCTATAATACAACAGCTTACATGGGAATCTATCTCGAAAAGGCCAGCTACGATAAAAAAGTATTAAAACAATTGCGCGAGATCCTTGAAATTGTAGAATGTCATCATACAACTGGCGCATATGCAATTTTCATTAAAATTCAGACCAAAACTAATAAGCACCTGATGAAAATTATTGATACCGATCTTCAGGCAATTGATGGTATTGCGCGGACTGAAACATTTATTTCGCTGGAGGAGGACTTTAAACGTCAAATACCGATCAGGTAAGTTTCTTCTTTAAGACTTTGATTTGAAACAACAAAGCCTCCTGTTTAGGGAGGCTTTGTTGTTTCACTGGAGAACCTTTAGAAAGGAAGATCATCCTTGTCGCCAGAATCACCCATAGGTGGGATATCAGATGATGAATAGGTTGGGGGATTAGTACCTGTACCGCTGTTTGGTTGTACAAGATCGACGCGAAATGCATTGATGTTGCTGAACCATTTCTCGTTGTATTCGCGCGATTCGACACTAAATGATACTTCAACTTCTGAACCCACTTTAACCTTGCTGAACGTGTCGTTTTTATCGTTGAATAAAGTGAAACAGATTTTCTTTGGATATTGTCCGTCCGGTTCTTCGATTACGAAATCTTGTTTCTTCCATTCGCCGCGTGCGCTGGTTCCTTTTATCTCGGGAAGCACCTGCAAAACTTTTCCTGTCGTTTTAAAGCTCATATAATTTTCTATTTAAGTTACTTATAAAAAAGAATCCGGAATTGAATATCCCGGATTCCGTAAACGGGGTATATTCCCCAAAAGTAATTTAAAAAATCAAATTATTTTTTGATTTTGATAAGTTCAACTTCGAAAACAAGCACTGCATTTGGTTTGATATCCGCTCCTGCGCCACGTTCGCCATAAGCAAGGGCTGAAGGAATAACAAGTCTCCATTTTGAACCTTCAGGCATCAGTTGAAGCGCTTCTGTCCATCCAGGAATAACCTGATTTACTGAAAATGTAGCTGGTTCTTTGCGATCGACCGAACTGTCAAACACTTTGCCTTCAATAGTTGTACCGTGATAATGAACTATTACAGTATCAGTAGCCAAAGGTTTTGGTCCGGTTCCTTCTTTGATGATTTCATATTGAAGTCCGCTGGCAGTAGTTTTAACTTCGGCACGTTTGCCATTGTCTGCAAGGAATTTTTTACCTGCTTCGCCTGCTTTCCCGGATTCAACTTGCTGTGCTTTCATAAAATAGCTCTGTGTTACAGAAGTAATTTTCAATGCTGGTATCTGTGAAGAATCACCTTTCAGAGCACTGGTAAATGCTGCAAGAATAATTTTTTGGTCAAGATCTTTTCCACCCGGAGCAGTTGGAAGATTTTTCTTAATGTTGTTACCTATATCTATTCCAATTGCATAGGCTGCCGAATCTGCAAGAGTTTTCAGCTCAACTTTTGAACTTTTGAATGTGTTGCATGATCCCAGAATTAATGTACCTGCAACGAATGTAACAAACAGAGATTTAATTTGCATAACCGTTTTCTTATAAAATTTTAAATGTATGTTCTAAAAGGTGCGAAGATAGAAATTTAATTGTGAAAACTGTACCAGAATATTCGTTTAAATATTTTAAAAATAACAATTCGTTGAAGGAGGATTTAAGGGTATTGGTATGCGGTAAATACTGTATGCAGTTTATAAATGTATTGTAGATGAAGTGATTGGTCGAATTGTTGTGCCCTGTGATTCAACGGTACCCCTCAGAATTTCCCGTTTTCCAGGTGGTCCGGGAATCCTTTCCATCGTAAATCCTGCATTAATAAGTGATCGGCGTACGGCGCCTTTAGCGCAATATGTTACAAATTTAGCCTTAGATGCACAATGACTTGCAATTTGATGAAAAATGGAAGTTTCCCAAAGTTTGGGCTGCTTTTCTGGAGAAAATGCATCAAAATAGACGATATCAAACAACGGTATTTTTGAATAATCAAAAGATTTCAAATCAGCTGAAAGTTTAAGTATCGAGAAATGATCCGTGATTTTTACTTCTTCGTTCCACTTTGCTTCATGAATCATTTGGAATAGCAAAGGATTGCCTTCCGGAATAATTTCGGTGTAATTAAGTGCTTTCCAGATAGTTGGTGTCAATGGATATTTTTCAATAGTGATATACCGAATTGTCTGGCCCGTTTTTAAACTTTCAAGGACAGTGAGGTAGGCGTTTAGTCCGGTTCCAAATCCTACTTCAAACAAATTGATTGACGATTGTTTACATTGATGCAGACCTGCCTGGATGAAAATATGCAGCGACTCTTGAACTGCCCCGAATGTTGAGTGGTAATGTTCATTCAGTTCACTGATATAAAGAGTGTCGGATCCATCTGCTGTTTTAACTAATTCAGGCATATTCATTTAAGTCGAATTTATTAAGCTTTTATTGCTGTTTTTTGATTTCTAAAATTTCTTTTTGGATGCTGATAGTAATAGGTTGAATGAACTCACTTGAGGAAAGTTGGATGGGTTTATTTTCCGGATGACGTCGGATCAGAATATTGAACCACGTAAAGAGGACAATTCCTTTCAATACGGATGTAATAGAAATACTCCACCAAACGCCTGACATTCCTAACATATCGGGTTGTGATAAATAAAGTGCAAGTGGAATTCGTGCAGCAGTGAGCGATATTCCTACAATTGATGGGGGGTAAGTTCTTCCAATTCCGTTGAAAGCTCCACCTGTAGCAATTTCAATGCACATGAATAGCTGCGACAGACCTAAAATCTTCAGATACAATATTCCCAATGTTATTGCTTCAGATTCTAAAAGAAATACTGAAAAAATAGTTCTTCCGAAAAATATGAAACAGAACGTCACTAAAATTCCGACAGTCCCGCTTATTGCCATCGTTATCCAGAATCCTTTGAAGATGCGGCTCCAATTACCTGCACCAAAATTCTGACCAGTAAAAACACCCAATGCAGTCGCGAATCCGCCGGCAGTCATCCAGCTCAATGCTTCTATTTGTGCACCAATGCTTTGTACAGCAATAGGTAAAGCTCCATATTTACCGATTATACGAGCCAGTACCATACCAAACGAAGCAAAGAGAATACTATGCATCGCTACGGGTGTACCCAGACTAAATATCTTGCGGACATATTGCCAACTTGGTTTCCCAATAATCCACTTTTGCTCCAATAGACCATTATTCTTTTTGAATTTAATTACAAATAGCATAAATACAATACCTTGCGAAATAATAGTTGCAATTCCTGCACCGTCAGATCCCATTTTTGGAAAGGGCCCAATCCCAAAAATAAGAACCGGATCAAGGACCAGATTGAAAATTAGTCCGGTTGCATTTAATCGGAAAGGCAATTTAGAGATTCCGGCTCCATTGAAAATGCCTGAAAATGTTGGATTTGAATAATAGAGGATTGAACCAATGGCTATAATCCTGAGGTATGAAACAGCTGCACCAGAAACATGGCGGTTTTCGATATTGAAAAAAGAGATCAGGTTTGGGGCTAGTAGGTAGGTAAATAAACCATATGCAATTGAAAGTAATATGACCAGTGTTACTGCATTTCCTGCAAATTTCTTTGCCTTTGCATGATCTTTTGCTCCAAGCGATTGAGATACACCAACTTCAGCACCGATTCTGGCAATTAGCATGATTGATACACCAAGCCAGGTAAAAAAGGATGCGATTCCTACGGCGGCTACAGAATCGCTGCCAACTCTTCCTAGCCAGAGCATATCTGTAAGATTATAAGCCATTTGTACAAACGAAGTTCCCATAATGGGCAACGAAAGGCGAATGAGCTGTCCGGGGATCGATCCTACGGTTAAATTTTTGGTCTCAAACAAATCAAATACTTTTATTATCGAAATATTTGGCAAAAGTACCATGAAATATTCATACTTTCGCCTGATTATTAAATGAGTTGCGATTATTCGGGACTCGCGACATCCGATATTAAGAATCAGAATATCACGGATGATCAAAATATCTAATGGTAAGCTATTACAAAAATGATTATTCGGTTATACGACGAGAACACGAATCTTAAAGATCTGCTGAAGGTAGTTGAAATACTTCGCGACGGAGGGGTAATTATTTATCCTACTGATACTATTTATGGTATCGGATGCGATATTACAAAACCTAAAGCTGTTGAAAGAGTTGCAAGGATTAAGAATGTAAAACCGGAAAAGGCCGATTTCTCGTTTATATTTTATGATTTGAGTAATATTTCCGATTACTGTAAACCGATCCCTAACAGTATCTTTAAGTTGATGAAGAAAAATCTTCCTGGGCCCTTTACTTTTATCTTAAATGCGAACAGCAATATTCCGAAACTATTCAGAAGTACAAAGAAGAGTATTGGTATTCGTGTCCCTCAAAATAACATCATCCGGGAGATTGTGAGGGAACTTGGAAATCCAATTCTTTCCACCTCTGTTCGCGATGGAGATACGATTGTTGAGTATACAACAGATCCTGAACTTATACATGAAAAATACGGTGATCTCGTTGATCTCGTGATTGATGGCGGATATGGAGGTAATATCGCATCAACGGTGGTTGATTGTTTAGGCAATGAGCCAATTATTACCCGAATAGGAAAAGGTGAGCTGATTGACTATTAAGCTGCTTTAGTTTATATCTAATCAGGTATTGATTGATATTAAAAGTAATCCGGTTCTAAGCGAAACCCAATTAACTGCATTTTATAAGTTGCTGCCCAATGTGATCGGATTAAAGCAAATTATCATCATACATTCTATTTCATCTGACGAAATTGATGTTTTATTTTCATCTCACATCTCTTTGTTAACTAAATCTTAACCTTTTTGAAGATAAATTGTTGTAAAAATGATTTAAATTTGTGAGTCAAAATTTAATAATTGAACTATGGATAAAATTTCAGATGTAGTAAAACCTGGTGTAGTAACTGGTAACGACTTACAGTATATCTTTAAAGTGGCAAAAGCCAATGGATTTGCAATACCAGCTGTCAATGTAGTTGGATCTTCAACTGTTAACGCTGTTATGGAAGCTGCAAAAAATGCCAATGCACCCGTAATGATTCAATTCTCCAACGGAGGTGCTGCTTTTAATGCAGGCAAAGGATTAAAAATGGATGGTCAGCAGGCTGCTGTTCTTGGCGCTATTGCCGGAGCAAAGCACATTCACACACTTGCTGAAGCTTATGGTGTACGTGTTATTCTTCATACCGACCATGCGGCAAAAAAATTACTTCCCTGGATTGACGGACTTTTGGATGCAGGTGAAAAGAATTTTGCTGAAACAGGCAAACCACTTTTCAGCTCTCATATGCTTGATCTATCTGAAGAACCAATCGAAGAAAATATTGCAATCAGCAAACGTTACCTCGAACGGATGAGCAAAATTGGAATGACGCTCGAAATCGAACTTGGAATTACAGGTGGAGAAGAAGATGGCGTTGATAACAGTGGACTGGATAACAGTCTTCTATATACACAGCCTGCCCATGTTTTTTACGCTTACCAGGAGTTGAGCAAAGTTTCTCCTAATTTCACCATTGCGGCTTCCTTTGGGAACGTTCATGGTGTTTACAAACCAGGAAATGTGAAATTGATGCCAATCATTCTGAAAAATTCTCAGGATTACATCAAAGAAAAACTGGGTATTGCTGACGCGCATCCCGTTAATTTTGTGTTCCATGGCGGTTCAGGATCAACACATGCCGAAATCAGGGAAGCAATCAGTTATGGTGTAATCAAAATGAACATTGATACTGATACGCAATGGGCTTTCTGGGATGGTATCCGCATTTTCGAAGCTGCCAATCATGGTTACTTACAGAGCCAGATCGGAAATCCTGAAGGGGCAGACAAACCCAATAAGAAATTCTATGACCCGCGCGTTTGGTTACGCAAGGGTGAAGAAACACTTATTGCCAGGCTTAACGTAGCATTCGAAGATTTGAATGCCATTAACAGCATTTAAGACAACAATATAAAGCAATTGCTACCGCTTCGGTTAATTCCGGAGCGGTTTTTTTGTTTCAGCAATTATTAAAATTAACTTTGGGAAGTACCATTCAGCTTTGTTGAAGGTGTTAAAACTTATATTATGAGGGGGTTGATTTTTACGATCATTCTTTTTGTCATTTCTGTTGATTGCATATCGCAGAACAACAATACATTGAATAAAAAGACCGAATCACTCTATAATGAGGCAAAATCGAATGCTCAGGCCGGAGACAAAGTCAAAGCCATCGGCTTACTCAATCAGGTTTTAAAAAATGATCCCCAGTATTATTTGGCATTTTTCGGTCTTGCCGATATTTATCATGAAACGAAAGAGTACCAACTGGAGAAAGATGCACTTGCAAAGGGTTTGATTATCAGCAAGGATCGGTTTCCGAACGGTTATAAGTTTCTGGCGGAACTTTTATACGCTGAAGCTGCTTATGCAGACGCTTTAAAAAATATTGATAAGTATAGTTTTCTAAAAAAACCGCTGACGATTGAAGAGAACCGCCTACTCGAATCATGCCGTTTTGCAGTAAAGGCGCTGGAATCTCCGGTTGCTTTCCATGCGGAGAATGCAGGCAATGCAATTAATTCAAACGAAGATGAGTACTGGCCAAGTTTAAACGGCGAAGCGAATGCCCTTGTGTTTACACGATTGATTGCGCATGATAAGGATGGAAGAAAAATAGCCTATCCACAGGAAGATTTCTATGTTTCGCGAAGGGATTCTGGCGGATGGCAGAAAGCCGTTCCATTGGGTCCCCCGGTAAATACGGGTGAAAACGAGGGCGCGCAATGTATTTCGGCAGATGGTCGCCTCCTTTTTTTTACAGGTTGTGGTCGCCCCGATGGACTAGGTAGCTGTGATATCTATATGTCTGTTAGGCGGAAAAGTAAATGGTCAGAGCCTGTTAATCTTGGAAATCAGGTTAATACGAGTTCGTGGGAATCTCAACCTTCTGTTTCTGCAGATGGCCGACTGCTCTATTTTACAAGTAATCGTAAAGGTGGCAAAGGAAAGATGGATATTTGGAGAGCCGAGGAAATTGGGGTTTCTCCTGAAGGTTTTCCCGTTTATGGAAAGGTCATCAATATGGAAAGCATAAATACTCCCGGAAACGAACTTTCGCCTTTTATCCATGCTGATGGCAAAACGCTCTATTTTGCTTCTGATTTTTGGCCAGGTTTGGGAGGAAAAGATCTGTTCTTTGTTTCAGTGGACAGCGTTAAAACTTCAATTCCACAAAACTTAGGCTATCCCATAAATACTTCAGGGAATGAGGAGGGACTTGTAGTGGAAGTCTCAGGTGATAGAGCCTGGTATACGGCAAATAATAAGGGGTTCGGAGGCCGGGATATATTTACTTTTCTATTGCCTGAGGCATTAAAACCACAACCAGTGTCATGGGTGAAAGGAACGGTGATCAACAAAAAAACACGTCAATTGATCTTCTCGGAAATTGTGTTGAATGATTTGGTTGATAATAAATTAGTACAGCATTTATACCCTTTTGAAAATGATGGAGAATTTCTTTTTTGTCTTCCTTCGGGACATAACTATGGCTTAAACATCTCTAAAGAGGGTTACCTGTTTCACTCCGAGAACTTCAATCTATTGGAAGCAAATAACCGGTATCAACCATTAAAGCTTACTATTGAACTCGATCCGATCGAAACCGGAAAGACAACTATCCTGAAGAATATTTTCTTCGAAACAGATTCATTTAGCTTAAAGCCCGAATCAAGGGGACAACTTAAAGAAATTGTCGATTTCATGAAAACTAATCCGGGTTTGATCATCGAAATCGGTGGACACACTGACAACCACGGTTCTGAAGATTATAACCTGATTCTCTCAAGAAAACGTGCTGATGCAGTCGTCAAATCGTTGGTTAGCGCCGGTGTTCCTTCAACTCGGCTTAAAAGCAAAGGTTATGGATTTTCGGTTCCTGTGGCGGATAATGCAGTTGAACAGGGAAGAGCTTTAAACCGGAGAACAGAATTTAAAATTTTAGAAAACAAGTTGAGTAAGTAGATTTGGATTGTAATATATTGATTTACTTCTAAATATTACAATGTAGGTCTTGTTATTCCAGAATTAACTCCACCATATAATCGAAATGGGCACCTGCGATTTTGTCTTTGACTGTGAAGCCGGATAATTTGGCAATATCTGAGAAAGTTTCCGGATCGACAAAAAGCCAAGGGAAAGGTTTCCCCTTAATCGTTTTATAGCTAAGCTGATATTCCATCTCACCATAATAGGCATCCGAAGCAATATCAACCCACATTTCGCCGTTTTCGTCGGTGAAAAGATAAAGCAAATCCGATGAGTCAGCCAGGATCTTACCTCCGGGATTCAGAAGTGTCTTCAGGTGAAGTAATAATAAATCGAGGCCTGGCAATGTCTGGGCAACCCCGGCGCCATTCATTAATAAAAGGATGGTATCGTATTTCTGATCTTTAAGCGCATAAACATCCTTAAGGATGACGTTTTTTATCCCTCTTTTCCGCATCGTATCGCACGAAAGCGGAGAAATATCAAGTGAATCGACATCAAAACCTTGATTCTGAAGCCAAAGGGAATGAACGCCGGCACCGGCTCCAATATCGAGTATTTTCCCTGAACAACGTTTTAGTGCCTCCTGCTCCTGAATTGGCATTTCTTCGTACGATCTGAAAAAATAGGATGGTGAAAGCACTTCATCTTCGGCAATATCAGTTTTTACTACAATAGATTCGCCGATGATTCCATTCTGGTAATCCCATACGGCCTGACCAATTGGATCATGATGTTTCTTTAAAACTGGCATTTTGTATTTCAGATTAAGTAATTAATATAGAAAGCTTATGAAAAGAGCTATGTTTAAGGCTGTTACGACACCTCCTATCAAATAGAGAAGCGTCTTGTCTAAGGTAGTATTTTTGTATTTACCCATCACCTTTTCTGATGAAGTGAGCCACACCTGAACAAAGATAGTGATTGGAAGTTGGATACTCAATACCATTTGAGAGTAAATCAGCCCGCTAAACGGATTCGAAATAAAAAAGATAATCAGCAATGCAACAACAAATGAGATAGTGATCCCAAGTCTCGAATGATTATCCTTAATGTCGTATGGTTCACTAAAGATTCCAGAGAAAATTGATCCGGCGGCCATTCCTGAGGTGATTGTCGATGCAATACCAGAGAAAAGCAAGGCAACTGCAAAAACAACTCCGGCATGAATTCCCAATAAGGGATCCAGTAAACTTTTCGCTTGCTGTAATTCTGTTACTATAGTGCCAGCTTTGAAAAATGTTGCAGCGGCAAGTAAGATCATCGCGCTGTTAATCGCCCAGCCAATAAGCATTGATATAATGGTATCAAGGAATTCGTAATTAAGCCTTTTCTTAATTGTTTTTTCATCCTGTAGGTTCCACTGCCGGCTTTGAATAATCTCCGAATGGAGGAAAAGATTGTGGGGCATTACAACTGCTCCAAGTACACTCATGATTATAACCATCGATCCTTTTGGAAAACTGGGCGTTACCCACGATTTGATGGCTGTATCCCAATCGATATTTACAAGCGATAGTTCGTAGAGAAACGAAAGTCCAATTACCGAAACAAATGCGATGATCCATTTCTCGATCATCTGGTAACCGTTTATAAAGAGCATGATAAGAACAAAAACGACGACAAGGATTGCACCTGCCCGTATGGGAATATTAAACAGCATTTGTAATGCAATTGCACCACCCAGAATTTCAGCCAATGAGGTTGAAATTGAAGCTAGAATCGCTATAATCAGTACCGAAATGGAATATCCCGGTTTCATATATTTGGTGGTCGCTTCCGAAAGACAAAGTCCGGTTGCAATCCCAAGATGCGCGACATTATGCTGAAGTATGATCAGCATGATCGTCGATAAGGTAACCATCCAAAGGAGCTGATAGCCAAATTGAGCCCCGGCTCCAAGATTGGATGCCCAGTTTCCCGGATCTATAAACCCAACTGTAACCAGAAGGCCAGGCCCCAGGAACTTCAGAATTTCAAGTCCTCCAAACTTGGGCCGGTAATCTTTCCGGTCGATGTTATTGATAAAATGTGATAATCGTCTGAACATAGTACAAAGTTAACCTTTTTGAATTTTAGGATTTAATAAACAAACAGATTACTTTTCATTTTGTTAATGGCCATTGTCGTTCAAAAGCGGTAAATTTGCAACCGCATGATAAAAGAGAAAGTTGTTATTGGCCTTTCGGGCGGCGTCGACTCCAGTGTGGCTGCCTATCTTCTTAAGGAAGAGGGGTATGATGTAATTGGGGTGTTTATGATTAACTGGAAAGAAAACACCGGGACACTCACAGCTGGATGTTCATGGGAAGACGATGTAACGTTTGCCGAAATGATTGCCAAAAAACTGGAAATTCCATTTCATGTGATTGATCTCTCTGATTTCTATCGCAAACGCGTAGTCGATTATATGTTTTCGGAATACGAAAAGGGGAGAACACCCAATCCGGATGTACTGTGCAACCGCGAGATTAAATTCGATCTCTTCATGGAAAAGGCGATGGAGTTGGGTGCGAAATATGTGGCCACCGGCCATTATTGCAGGCGGGAAACTATTGATATTGATGGAATAAGGTATTATCGTTTACTTGCCGGTACCGACCCGAATAAAGATCAGAGCTATTTCTTATGCCAACTCAATCAATATCAGCTATCAAAATCCTTATTTCCTGTTGGACACCTGCTAAAACCTGAAGTTCGCGAGATTGCCCGTCAGCAAGGTTTGATAACTGCTGAACGAAAAGATTCACAAGGGATTTGCTTTGTCGGAAAAGTGGACCTTCCGGTTTTTCTTCAGCAAAAGCTTGCTGCTAAAAAGGGAAACGTGATCGAGATTTCTGCAGATTTCATGTTGAAAAAGAAACAATTTCCGAAGGAACCGGAATTCTTTGGTAAGCTTTGTTCCGCTTTCCCTTATAAACCATGGAACGGAAAGGTGATTGGTGAACACAATGGAGCTCACTTCTATACGATTGGTCAACGGAAGGGATTAAATATTGGCGGATTCGAAAAACCACTATTTGTACTGGCAACGGATGTTGTCCGCAATATTATCTATGTTGGTGAAGGGAAAGAGCATCCGGGGTTATATCGCCAGGGACTATTTATTCCGAAAGATGATATCCATTGGATACGTCCTGATCTTGAAATGAATGATGGTGATGAACAAGGTTTCCTCTTCCGTATACGTTACCGGCAACCACTTGAGAAAGGGATGATTTATATGAAGGGTGATGGGGCATATGTGCTGTTTGATGAAGAACAACGTGGAATTACATCCGGACAATTTGCCGCATGGTACTTGGGGGAGGAACTGATCGGTTCTGGTATTATTGCCTGACCATTCTTAAAATCCAAATGAAATTATTCTAATTATTTTGAGTTCTTGCTATGTAGATAGCTTTTCTAATGTGTTAGTCTAAATAATAAAAATAAAATTTCTAATATATTGCAGATAAAGTATATGTGAATATATTTATTTGCTAAATTTTGTTTTTGATAAGTTTTATATTCTAAATAACTTAGTCTGCTCTAAATGCAAGATTCAGAAATTTAGATAATTGTGGCTTTCCGTTATTTATATAAAAATATTTAGAATATTCCTTGTTTTAGCCTTATTCAAGGATTATATTTGAGTATATTTAATCTAAATAAAAATAACAAATTAAGATTAAGTAGATTTAGGAATGTTTCCTCCCATGTATTGGGCTTTAAATCCAGCCCCAAATGCGCTTTAAGTTTTTAAATGAGTTCAATTGATTATTGCGTAAAAAAATCTGTATTATTATGAAAATCCGTTTATTGTTATTTAGTTTGCTAATGCTAGGCACAAGCGAATTATGGTCTCAAGAAAAATCCCTTGCCAATATCCCAATGATTGGCGATGATGCTCCTTCATTCACAGCCGAAACGACGTCAGGCACTTTAAATTTCCCTGATGATTATGGCCGAAAGTGGAAAATTATTTTTAGTCATCCCCGTGATTTTACGCCAGTCTGCTCCTCCGAAATTTTGACCCTTGCACATATGCAGGATGAGTTTGACAATCTCAATGTCAAGTTGGTAGTTGTTTCAACTGACACTTTATCAAAACATTTTATGTGGGAAAAGGCGTTGGAAGAAACGGCTTATAAAGGTAAGGATCCTGTTAAGATCAATTTTCCGCTTGTCGATGATAATCGTTTGATCGTTTCAAAGGAATACGGGATGTTACATTTGCCGATTAGTACGACTAAAGATGTTCGTGGTGTTTTCATCATCAATCCACAAAACAAAATAGAAGCAATCTATTTCTATCCAATGAATATCGGAAGAAATATGGAAGAGATTAAAAGAACAGTTATCGCACTTCAAACCGCTGGAAAGGGAAAAGATCGTGTACTGACTCCGGCCAACTGGCAATTAGGCGATGATGTAATGGTTCCTCAATTCCCTTACACTGAAAAACAGATACGGGACAATCCAGATCTGAAATATAACTTTTACAATGTGGGTTCATTTATGTGGTTTAAAAAAGCAGGAACTTTATCACAGAAGTGAAATGGAATTCTACGTGTGGGTGAGTTGAAATCATCCGCACGTCAATCAAAAAGAGGCTTTCTCGATATTTTAGAGAAAGCCTCTTTTGTTGTTTGATAGTAGTACAGGTTCAATTCAAATATTTATTTTCGGAATCTCTATTTGCCGGGGTTTTTTATTAGTCAAGTTTCCCTGCATTTTTCAGTAGAAATGCTTCGGCTTCGGTGCTCCAAAGTCCTTTATATTTATCACAGATTTCAGCCAGACGGGCATAAACCGGATTAGTTTTTCCTTTCTGTGCAAAATCGGTGATTGGCGTTAAAGGCATTTCAATGTGATTGTAAATCAGTTTTTTCCCACCAGGTATTTCCGGAAGGTGAAGTGTTGCATTAATCACTGCATTTATTCCGCCGATGTGAGTGATCAATCCGGCAGGATCGAGTCCTACTGACATCATTGCAAGGGCTTCTTTCATATCTGCGGTGTTTCCACCGCTGGTTCCCACAATATGAGTATAAGCATAATGAACATTGTAGAAGTTGAGGGATGCTTTGAAATTCGGATCAGATGGTCCGGCAAAGAAATTCAGACATCCGTCGAAAGCTAATAAAGCATCGGCCTGTTCAACAACCGGGGCGACTGGCGCAAATACGAAAATGTCGTTATAACCTTCACCACCGCTAATTTCCTTGAGCGATTCAATCGCATTGGTGAATTTGGACGTATTTACATACCGCAAATCAATCCCCCTTGATGCTGCAAATTCTACTGTATACAAGCCAGCGGCCCGATCCAGCCGGGTTTGATCGATGTCGGTGACAATCAGTAATGATGGTTTACGATTGTCGCGGTGAAGTACATAGTTGATCGCGGCAAGTCCCATTGGTCCGACGCCAGCCAGCAAAGCCATTTTGCCGCCATCAACAATCTCCATTTTGTGAATGTACGATCCGGGCGTAGTGTGATAATTGGCATGAATTGCTCCTATTACGCATGAAAGCGGTTCGGCCAGTGAGCCAGGGTAAAATCCTTCGCCGGTATATGGAAGCAAACAATCGGCTTCCATTACTTCATTTGGAATAATAACATATGTGGCATCACCACCGATAAAGCTGTATGAATATCCTGGAGCACCTAAGACGCCTACGCGACTTCCAGGGTAAGTAATGGCTGGCTGGATAGAGAATTTATCCCCAACCTTGAATTTGCCGTTCCATTTCGATCCGATCTCTATCAATTCACCTGCAAACTCATGGCCAATAATAACAGGATTGATGTCGCAGTCATTGGGAATCCGCTTGTGATCCGCTCCCTGGCTTGCCGCCTTGTAAGACGACATGCAAAGACTGTCGCAGATCACCTTGGCCAATATTTCGTTCTCATTTATTTGCGGTAGCTCAAACTCTTCAAGCCTCAAATCCTTCTTCCCGTATAATCGTACTGCACGTGTCTTCATGGTATTCTTTTTTAGTTTTTGTACTTGACATTAGCTGCCGGTACTTATAAAACAGCTGGCTATATACGGCTGGCAAATATCAATAGTACCAGCCAGCTTCTAGTTAAGCATGTTTTGGCCTCCTGTTACCGGTACGGCCTGCCCGGTTTCGTACTCCTGTTCCATCACATAGAAAATAGCTCTTACGACATCGATCACACGACAGCCTCTGCCAGCGGGAACCTGTTTCTCGTAAAATGCTTTAACATCTTCCACATCTTCAGCTCCGGGAACTTTACCTGCTTTGAGGTATTGGACGAATAACCCTTTTTCAGGATCACTCCAAAGAGGACCCTCGAAGAAATTCCCCGGACAGATTGAGTTGACTTTAATCCGATATGGCATCAACTCCATTGCAAATGATTGAGTAAGACCTATTCCGCCAAATTTTCCGCCTGCATAGGCAAAATTTCGGTTGCTTCCTTTTAATCCCGATTTTGAATTGATCTGTATAATATCTGTAAAAAAATCATCCCTAAACTGAGACTGAATTTTCATAATAGCTGACGCGTATTTTGCACAAAGAAAATAACCTTTGTAATTAACATCAGTCATTACGGAGAATATTTCAGGTGTCATTTCTTCGAGACCGCCCGCACGAAGAATTCCTGCATTGCTTATGATCACATCCAGTCCGCCAAACTGTTTTACAGTTGTGGCAATCATTTCTTCAACAGATTCCGGACTAACAACATTTGCTTTGACAAAAAAGGCCTGATTGGTTTGTTTTTTGGAATTCAGCTTCTCAACCATCTTTCTGCCAACTTCTTCGTTGAGGTCGGCGACCACTACATTTGCGCCTTGAGCATACAATAATTCGGCAATACCTCCGCCAAATCCCTGAGCTCCGCCTGTAACAATGGCAATTTTATCCTGAACCCTGCCCGAAACAGCTGCAATTAGTTGCTCATGAGCGCCAAACAAGACATCAAGCAAAGCTGCATTTTCAGCTACAGCAACCAATCCGATCCCTTTCAAAAAGATATAATCGGGATGAACTATCCTCGATTCGAACCATGTTGTGAGCTTCACCTTTAAATCATCAATGATTTCGTCGGGATCTGTTGTTTCGTCAACAACAAGAATGCCGGCTGATTTTTTGATGAATTTTAGGTCGTACAAATCTTCCTCATCATCAATGGATAATATTTCTTTTCGATTGTCGAAACGTACGGTCATGATCTTCTCACGCGATGCAAGCATCCTGATTGCAGGGACGACACGATTAATTATTAAGGTATTCATGCTTAGTTTTTTATCAGGTATTCAATGATGGCCTTACCCAAAATTGTAAAATATTCCCTTTTTGTCTGATCTGGTTTGCCTTCTTTATCAAGGTATCCGATTCCTTCTGTCGCGACCAAATACTGGTGTGCAGCTGTGATACATGCCCCTTCATAGTTAATTTTAAGGAGCAATTCAGTCAATGGGGTATTGTTCCTTGCGAAAAGTTCGATAGGTTCCATTGCAGGTGTATTGTGTTCAGTTCCAAAGGTGACAACAAATCCGTTTTTATTGAAGTAGGAAGCATATTCTTCAAGTACCGCAATACTATTTCTTGTAGTGATAAACTCCACCGAGCAGATATTTCTGCGTTTAAGAATCTCAATTACAGTTTCTTTTGGCGCTTCAAACTCCGTGAAATTGCCATTGTTGTCATCGGCGAGAAATGGATAGGTAGGAATCCCTCCTGATTTGAGAATGATCTGGCAAACGTCCTCCATATCAAGAAAGGCCTCGGGACTTTCGGGAATAAAGGCTGCGCCACCCGCCTTGAGAAGATTACCGCGAATTTCATTTTCGATCGCAGCAAAATTTCCAATGTCAGATTTGAGCGCTTTCCCACCAAAAATAGTTTTATAAAAAAAGAGCTGATCTTCTGGAGCAGTAAACAGGGCGTTGATTTTTTCGCGCAATGCTTTGGCAAGGTGGCGTTCGCGCACCATTCCCTTGGTCATGCTTGATTTAATCTCTTCGTAATCAAGCTCAAAACCAGCCTTGCAGTTTCCCAGAACTTCATTTAGTTTATCACACATTTTCTGAACCTGCCGGTTGGATTCAAGACGAACCGATGCGAGTTTTGAAGCATATGGCTCTTCAAGTTTTGCGGGGAAAGCCAATCCTTTACCGCTTAAATAGGTGCGACCCGGATTGTTTGGATCATTCACTTTAATCCCGGCTGACTGATCATCACGGTTCAGACTGATATATTCAATATTGAAAAGCGGGAATATTTTCCTTTCTACACAGGCATGTGCCCATTCGGAATAACCATCGGTGGTATAAAAATCGTTAATTCCTGCCACCTTCACGTTTTCATTTACAGCCATATTCAATGCCTGCGAAATGTCTGTAAAAGCGCTGAAGGAATAGGGCGTATGCATGTGGGCGTTAGCCAGCCGCACATTGCCATCACCATTTTTCTCGTACCATTTTAACAATTCTTCCTTTCCGGGGAAGGTTTTCCAGAAATCCATAAAATCTTTATTAGTCGATCAAAAATTATTCAGTTTTACGAGTGCCGTATTTAGTAAAAGATAATAACATCAATATTGATTGGACTATTTGATGTTATCATCTTGCTATTCAGATATCTGTTGGATTATACTCCTAGTTTTGCCCTGCGGATTTGTTCCAGGTCACTAAAATTCTGACCGGATACATGCCCTTTCAGTGGTACGATCTTTTCGTGAATGGCATCAATAAACCAATCTGGTTGTGGAAAGAATGCCTCTTCAAGTTCGTAAGCCGGAGTGATCCAGTTTCTTGAGCCAACAACCACCGGAGGTGCATCGAGGTAATCAAATGCAAGTTCTGTGATATTGCGGGCCAGTTCGTTCAGGAACGATCCGCGTGAATTGGCGTCACCTGAGATGAGGATGCGACCGGTCTTTTTAACCGAGGCAATCACCTTTTCGTAATTAAATGGGACGAGTGAACGCGCATCAATTACTTCGGCAGACATGTTATATTTTTCTTCAAGAATTTTTGCTGCATCAAGTGCACGGTAAAGTGTAGCACCGATCGTAAGGATCGTTACATCTTTCCCTTCTCTTTTTACATCTGGCTCACCGAAAGGAATTTCGTAATAACCTTCGGGAACGCCGCCTTTGTGAAATTGTTCGCCAATATCGTAAACACGCTGACTTTCGAAGAAGATAACAGGGTCGGTACCTTGTAAGGCGCTATTCATAAGCCCCTTGGCGTCATAAGGCGTGACAGGGAAAACGACTTTCAAGCCAGGGATATGTGCCACAAGCGAAGTCCAGTCCTGGGAGTGTTGTGCGCCATATTTTGATCCAACCGAAACCCTTAAAACAACCGGCATTTTAAGAACGTTTCCGCTCATTGCCTGCCATTTGGGGAGTTGGTTAAAGACTTCATCACCACACCTTCCAAGGAAGTCGCAGTACATAATTTCGGGGATTACTCTTCCACCGCACATTGCATAACCAATTGCAGTTCCGACAATTGAAGCTTCAGAAATAGGTGAGTTGAACAACCGGTGATAGGGGAGTGCTTCGGTAAGTCCACGGTAAACCGCAAACGCGCCGCCCCAGTCGCGGTTCTCTTCACCATAAGCTACCAACGTTGGATCTTTATAAAAACGATCGACAATTGCATCGAAAATACCATCGCGCAACTGGTATTGTTTCATTTTTGAGAAAGGTTTTCCATCGGCATCAAAAGCGAAACGCTCTTTTTTAGCAATCTGGATAACCCTCGCATTTTCTGCCATCGGATGGTTTACTTCAGGAGTCCGTTGAGCATCCATGCTGTCAACCGACTGATTGGAGAAAATCATTTCGCCAATTTGCTCCGGATGTTTGCGAATATCCATGCGTGGTGAAATCTCGTCATTGATCGAAAGTTTAAGCATCTCGACCATAATTGACTTGATATCAGTCCATATTGCATCAAGTGAAGATTGTGTTGTTACTTTGGCATCAATCAGGCTGTTTCCAAAGGACTCGATGCTGTCCTGTGCCTGCCAGGCTTCGATCTCCTCTTTTGAACGATACGATGAGGCATCAGAAGGGGAGTGGCCGCTGTAACGATAAGTAAGCACTTCAAGTAAAACGGGGCCATTTTTTTCTTCAATTACTTTGCGTTTACGACGATAGGCATCAATCACTGCCAACGGATTGTATCCGTCAACTCTTTCGGCATGCATCTGTTCCGGGTTAACTCCGGCTCCGATTCGGGCGACTTTTCCGTAACCCATTGTTTCGCCGCAAGTTTGACCACCCATTCCATACTGATTATTCATTACATTGAAAATCACAGGTAATCCACCCTTCATATCACCTTCCCAAAGTTCTTTAAACTGATCCATTGAAGCGAAGGAAAGTCCTTCCCAAACCGGACCGCAGGCCATTGATGCATCACCAATATTGGCAACTACCATACCTGGTTTGCGGTTGATTTTCTTGTAAAGTGCAGCACCGACTGAAATATCACCGCTACCGCCAACAATTGCGTTATTCGGATATACACCGAAAGGTGTGAAAAAGGCATGCATACTTCCGCCTAAGCCTTTATTGAACCCCGTTTCGCGGGCAAATATTTCGGCCAATGTTCCATAAAGGAGAAATCTACGTCCAAGTTGCTTTGTTGTTCCTTTGAAATCTTTGCTTACTATTTTTAGAATTGTTCCGTCTAAGAAAGATTCCATTGTATGCATCAATTCAGCATCATTCAATTTCTGAATAGCACTTAACCCTTTGGCCAGAATTTCACCATGGCTTCGGTGCGAACCAAAAATAAAATCCTCAACAGTAAGCTCGTAAGCCATACCAACTGCAGCAGCTTCCTGTCCGGCTGATAGATGTGCCGGTCCGGGATGATCGTACTTTGTTCCGCTGTACTCTCCGGTTGTTTTGATCAGGTTCAACATCGTTTCGAATTCGCGGATAACCACCATATCATGGTAGATGCGAAGGAAATCTGCGTCTGAAAAATTCGCTTTCTCTTCCGCAATTGTTTTTTTGTACTGATTTACCGGAATTGGGGTAAAAGTTATTTCTCCGGCTTGTCTGGCCACACTCGGGTCAATAAACTGAACTTTAGGCATATGAAATATTTATTGGTATTACGATGATTTGGTGATTGGCTTTAAAAGGAAAAAATGGTCTCTTTAAATATTTCCGAAACTGTAGGATGAGGGAATACAACTTCCTCCATCTCTTTAAGGGTCATCTCCATTTCGATGGCCATTGATGCTCCGTAAATAATTTCGCCTGAAGGATTTCCAAGCATGTGAACGCCGATAACTTCGCCATATTTTGCGCCGACGAGCACCTTGCAAAGACCACTACCTCCTTCATTTTCAGCAAGGAAACGTCCGGCATATGCCATTGGTAATTTGGCAACACGGTATTCGATATTTTGTGCTTTTGCACTCTCTTCGGTATACCCGACACCCGAGAATTCAGGATTTGTGTAGACTACACCTGGAATGGCATTGTAACGCATTCTGTCAGCGCGTCCTGTAAGGTTATTTACAACCACTTCGCCTTCGCGGCTTGCGGTGTGCGCCAATAATGAGAAACCTGTTACATCTCCGGCAGCAAAAACGTTCGGTACATTTGTACGCATTTTTTCGTCCACTTTGATGCCACCACGGTAAAGTTCCACTCCTATATTCTCGAGGCCGAAACCTGCAGTGTTTGCTTTACGTCCAACACTTACAAGGATTTTTTCACCTGTAATTGACTCTTTTTTACCGTTCTTTTCAAAGAATACTTCATTCCCTTTAACTTCAATCACTTTAGCTGAAATATTGAAGGTGATTCCTTTCTTTGTATACATCTGACGAAGCATAGTGCTCATTTCGAGATCCATGCCGGTCAGAATTTCATCCAGCATTTCGATGATGGTTACTTTGGTGCCAAGACTGTTAAAGAAGCTCGCAAATTCGAGCCCGATTACACCGCCACCAATAATAACCAAAGAATCAGGTCTTTCCTTTAATTCGAGAATTTCCCTGTTTGTCAGGATCAATTCACCCGGAGCGCCAAGCCCTGGAATGGGTGGCAAAAATGCTTCTGAACCTGTGCAAATCAACAAGTTTGTCGCCAGAATTTCCGTGTCGCCAGCAGTGATTTCAATTCCTGCAGCTGAACGCCCTTTAATAAACGCAGTACTTTTAATCACTTCAACATGATGTTCTTTCATTTTCATGCCAACGCCGCCAACAAGTTTTTTTACCACTTTTTGCTTACGGGCCATCATTTTCGAAAAATCGAAAGTCACCTCTTTTGTGTCGACTCCGTATTTGCTGCTTCCAAGAGCGTTGTCGTATAGTTTTGCGCTGTATAGCAGGGTTTTCGTTGGGATACATCCCTCGTTGAGGCAAACGCCGCCCAACTCACCTTTTTCAATTAAAACGACTTTAAGTCCTTTTTGACCAGCTCTTTCAGCGGCTACATACCCGGCAGGACCCCCGCCAATAATTGCTAAATCGAATGTTGTACTCATCGTAGAATCTCCTATTTTATTAAAGTTCAAACTCAAGGTTTTCGATTTCTATGGCGATTTGCTTCAGGAAACGGGTTGCTTCACCACCATCCAATGCCTGATGATCGTAGGTAAGACTAAGACCAATAAACGGAACGAATCCGTAAACTCCATCACCTAAATCTTTCGGACGCGGGACTATCGTGTTAACTCCTAAAATACCAACCTGCGGAAGGTTGATTACTGGTGTAAACATTTCTACTCCGTAATTTCCGAGATTTGAAACGGTAAATGAAGCGGCTTCGGAAGAGAGCAATTCAGGATTAATTGCCCCTTTACGACACGAAACGGCTATTTCGCTCATCTGGTTCGAAAGTCCCTGAATTGAGAGGTCGTCAGCATTTCTGATTGCAGGAACCATCAATCCGCGATCGGTGTCGACCGCTACCCCAAGGTGTATCTTATTAAAGTATTTCACACTATCGCCAAGAAAATGGCCGTTTGCCTGCGGAAATTTCCGCAACGCTTTAACCACTGCAAAACAAACCATATCGTTGATGGTAATGTTCACAGGATAACCATTATCGTTGGCTTTTTTTACTTTGCGGCGCAATTCAAGCATTCTACGTGCATCAGCACCAAGGTGATGTGTCAATTGTGCGGAATTTTGCAGTGAACTGAGCATCGCTTTGGCGATCATCTTGCGCATATTCGATAATTTCTTGATTTCAAAATCATTGCTGTAAACAGGATTAGGTGATGTGAGGTCTTTTGCAGTAACTGAACCGCCTAAACCACTTCCTGTTGCAGCGGGTTGCAATTGTTCCTGACCCGCCATTTTCTTAGCAAGAGGAGTTGTTTTTGGATTACTTGCTATCACAGCAAGAACGTCCTGCTCTATGATACGTCCTTTGGGACCGGTTCCCGTTAATCCTGTTGTAAGGATACATTCTTTGTCTGCCAGAATTTTTGCCCGTGGTGAGATAGCTCCTGTTCCTGCTTCCTGATTGACTGCCTTTGTTGCTAATACTTCATTTTTAGCTGTTGTAGTTTCTTGCTTAACAGCAGTTTCTGAACTTTCAATACTTTTTACGGCTGTACCTCCTGGCCGGTACGCATCGGCTGATTCGCCGGCTGCACCAATCGCACAGACATTTGTTAGTACAGGGACCTCGTCACCTTCTTCATAAAAGATATCGAGAAGTATTCCATCGACGAGGGCTTCTTCTTCAAAGGAGGCTTTGTCGGTTTCGTAGGCAAAAAGTATTTCACCTTTCGTAACCTGATCACCCTTTTTTTTGTTCCATTCGGTAATTATACAACTTTCAACAGATTGGCCTTGTTTAGGCATTATAACGACAGTAGCCATAGGAAAAATATTTTCTGCAAATATATTTCATTCAACTTGTATTTACAAGTAAATATTTAAATTATTTGTGACGACGCATAAAAAAATAGTTAAAATAAAGAAATACAGTATTTTATATAAATCTTAAAATTTTGATCATGTAAATACAAATTTCTATTTTTGTTAAAACTTTTATTACTTTTGCAATTGTATCGTAATCAACCGGGGATCGATTTTATGCAACAGAAAGCTTTAATACCGCAACACCGCAAAGTATATGAAATTTTACGTTCGCATATTACGGATGGTGTTTTTCATGAAGGTGATTTGCTTCCTTCGGAGAACGAGTTATGCACAGTTCACAAGGTAACGCGCCCTACGATTAGGAAAGCGCTCGACCGTCTGGCCAACGAAGGTTATATTGTGAGGCACCAGGGGAAGGGGAGTATTGTGAAAGGGATTCCTAAAGGTGTTGGAATTCTTTCGCTGACGGGTACAACCTCAGCGATTGGTCAGGATAATCTGCTGACTCATATTGTTGTAAAACCTGAAATCCGGAACTGGACCGAAGCGTTTACATTTCCGTTGAACCAGCAAGAGATCGAATCGGGTTGTATTTATTTGGAACGACTTCGGTTGGTGAATAACAAACCTGTATTCTTTGACATCACGATGATTCCCAATATTAATCTTCCGCGATTTACATCCCGAAATTTTGAAAATAAATCACTCTTTGATATTCTACGCAAGAATTACCAGGTAGAGGTGAAAGGCGGTGAACAAAAGATCCTTGCCATCGTGGCTGATGAAAAGTTAAAAGATTATTTTCAGGTGGGATCGGGTCATCCGGTGCTGCAGTTGAATCGTAAAATTGAAACGAACCGCCCCGGATTTTATATTTACAGTCAGGTGTTCTGCAATACAGATGATTACACGCTATACGGGACATTCTGATAAACAACAAAAAACCCGGCTTTACCGGGTTACATCCATCAGACGAGACTCTGATTTAGACTAACATCATTGAACCATTTCAATGATGTTCCTGTTATTTAATTATTTGCCAGTTCGTTGCTGTTATTGAGAGCCTGATCAGAACCAAAACCATTTGCGGCATTGTTCATCCAGTTTTTGATTTCTGCTTTAAATTCACTTTCAACAAATTCCTTTGCATCATAAGCTGCAAACTGAAGTTCAAGTTCTGGTTCTACAACTTCGTCATTGCTGTTCATCCAGTTTTCTGCTTCATTTGCGAGTTCTGCATTAACAAATTCTTCTGCATTATAAGCTGCAACCTGAAGATCAAGTTCTGGTTCGGCAACTTCGTCATTGCTGATGATCCGACTTTCGGCTTCGAGAGCAAGATCAGCTTCAACAAATTCCTGTGCATTATAGGCTGCAACTTGAAGTGCAAGTTCCAGTTCTGCAACTTGGCCATTGCTGTTTATCCAGTTTTCAGTTTCGCTTGCAAGTTCAGCATTTACAAATTCCTGTGCATTATAAGCTGCAACCTGAAGTGCAAGTTCCAGTTCTGCAACTTCGCCATTGCTGTTTATCCAGTTTTCAGTTTCGCTTGCAAGTTCAGCATTTACAAATTCCTGTGCATTATAAGCTGCGACCTGAAGTACAAGTTCTGGTTCTGCAACTTCGTCATTGCTGTTCATCCAGTTTGCAGTTTCGTTTGCAAGTTCTGCATTCACAAATTCTTGTGCGCTATAAGCTGATACCTGTAATGTAATTTCTGCTTCTGCAACTTCGTCATTGTTGTTCATCCAGTTTTCAGCTTCGGTTACCAATTCAGCATTCACAAATTCCTTTGCATTATATGCTTCAAACTGAAATGCAAGTTCTTGTTCTGCAGCTTCGCCATTGCTGTTCATCCAGTTTTCAGTTTCGGCTGCTAATTCAGCATTAACAAATTGCTGTGCATTGTATCCGTTTTCCATGATAGCGCTTGCTTCCTTGTTTGAATTTTCTCCATTTGCAATTTCCGAGAACGAAGCAAGAATAATTAACGAAGCTACTAATGATCTCATCACGTTTGCTGTTCTGTAAGTTATTGTTTTCATTTTATTTATTTTTAAAATTGTTTTCTGATTGGTTTATTACACCAATCATGCCAAACATTGCAAGATACAATAATACAGCAAGATATGATTCGTATGAAGATGTGTGGGAGATGTGTACTGTACGGTTTCCGGATTACTCGATGTCCGAAAGTGGACAGTTTGCAATTGACTAATCGGTTCAGACGTTGAAACGGTTATAAATAAATTGTAATTCATTTTTTAAACCTAATTTTGGAGAACAATACTAAAGATGAATTTTGATGAAGGTAATAGCAATAAATGGAAGCCCGAATAAAGAAGGGAACACCTTTCATGCTTTGAAAATGGTTGGTGATGAACTTACAGCAAGTGGAATTGAGTTTGAAATTCTGCACATCGGTCATAAAATGATACATGGCTGCCTGGCCTGCGGCAAATGTTCAGTAAACAAGGATGAAAAGTGCGTTATTAAAACGGATGATCTGAATAAGTGGATACAACAAATCAAAGATGCTGATGGTATTCTCTTAGGGGCACCGGTTCATTATAGCGGAATACCCGGAACAATGAAAAGCTTTTTAGACAGACTTTTTTATGTTGCTGGTTCAAACGGTGGCTTATTCCGGCAAAAAGTGGCTGCAGCTGTCGTAGCAGTGAGAAGGAGTGGCGGATCTGCAACTTTTGATAGTTTGAACCATTATCTTAATTATTCAGAGATGATTATTGCCACCTCAAATTACTGGAATATTATACACGGCAGAAGTGCAGGCGAGGTCTTGCAGGATATAGAGGGTAAGCAGATTATGCATGTATTAGGTAAAAATATGGCATGGCTTTTAAAAATGAAAGAAGCTACATCAACTTCGATTGAACCGCCCAAAAGAGTAAAGAAAGAATTTACTAATTTTATTCGATAAGATTACCAATACAATGAAAACTGCCTGGTTTTGCCGGGCAGTTTATCGTACTTAAGAGAAAGAAATCAGTTCTGTTTTCCGTAAATAGTGTATTTCAAGTTACTCATTCACTGTTCGATAGCTAATGTTGACTCACCTTCGGTAGTTCCAGCTTCATCCACTTCGTTATTCCAGTTCAGAAATCTTTCGGCTTCATTTGTCATTTCTGCATTTACAAAATCTGCAGCCTTATATTCGTTGGCGGTCATCCATGTTTCAATTGCAAGTGCAGGTTCAGTTTCAACTGCTTCGTTATTGCTGTTCAGAAATATTTCAGCTCTGTTTGCCATTTCATCATTCACAAAATCGGCAGCATTATATTGGTTGGCGGTCATCCATGTTTCAATTGCAAGTTCAGTTTCAACTGCTTCGTTATTGCTGTTCAGAAATATTTCAGCTTTGTTTGCCATTTCAGCATTCACAAAATCGGCAGCATTATATTGGTTGGCGGTCATCCATGTTTCAACTGCAAGTGCTGGTTCAGTTTCAACTGCTTCGTTATTGCGGTTCAGGAATCTTTCAGCTTCGATTGCCATTTCAGCATTTAAAAAATCGGCTGCTTTATATTCGTAGGCCGTCATCCAAGCTTCTGCTTCAACTGCTTCGTTATTGCTGTTCAGGAATCTTTCGGCTTCGCTAGCCATTTCAGTATTTACAAAATCAGCTGCTTTATATTCGTTTGCGGTCATCCAAGATTCAAATGTAAGTGACGTTTCTGTTTCAATGGCTTCGCTATTCAAAAATATTTGGCTTTCTGCAGCTATTTCAGCTTTAGCAAATTCAGATGCTTTATATTCAATGTTTTTAATCAATGATTCAACTCCGGGAGCTGGTTCGTCAATTAATCTTGCATCGAGTATTGGCATTGAGGGAGTGTTAGCATTGTTTGTCATAATTTGACTTGATCTGGTTTCATTTGAATAAGTTGCGTCGTTCAACTGTAGTTCTTTAACCCTGACTGCAGTGAAAATCGATATTGCAAATACTGCAACTAATATTCCAATCCTGATCTCTTTTTCTGCGTTGTACGATGTTGTTTTCATGATATCTTATTTTTTAATTGTTTTCGTATCATTGTCGCAATGGAATTATCAGTTATTGTGCCAAACTTTTTAATCGGCATTAATTCAGATAGATAATGATTTTAATGTGAGATTTAAACCCTGTTTATTGTACGTTTTTTACAATTCAGATTGTACGAATTTGGACAATCAGGCGATAATATGTCTCATTGGCATTGCGAATCTGCTGATTCCACCTTCACTTCCCGATTTTCTATTTATTTTTGTGGCGTAATCTATAAACTGGTATGGATATTTATCCTTCGAATTTTGAGAGTAAGATTGGTTTTGATAAAGTGCGTGAGATACTTCAGGGACGCTGTCTAAGTACATTGGGAAAAGAGCAAGTTGATGAATGTTGTTTTTCATCCGATCGTGAAGATGTTGAACGTCAATTGGATGAGGCGATTGAGTTTGTAAAGATCATTAGCGATGGAATGAATTTTCCCAGCGGATATTTTATAGATATGCGACCAGCCTTGGAGCGATCGAAAGTTTTAGGTACTTTTTTGGAAGTATTCGAACTTTTTGATCTTCGACGCTCGCTCGAAACTGTTCGGGCAATTGTAGCATTCTTTCGGAACACCGAGGATGAGACTTTCCCAAGATTGAAAAATGTGGTGCAGAATGTGCAGGTATTTCCCTTTATATACGAGCGCATCGACCAGATAATCAATAAACATGGACAAATAAAGGACAACGCTTCGCCCGAACTTTCCCAAATCCGACGGGATATTTTTTCGCTCCAATCGAGCATTTCGAAAATGATGTCTACTATTTTGCGGAAGATGCAAGCTGAAGGACTCGTTGAAAAAGATATTTCTGTTTCAATGCGTGACGGGCGCGCGGTGATACCTGTTAGTGCAGCTAATAAACGGAAAATAAAGGGTATTATTCACGATGAATCGGCGACAGGAAAAACGGCATATGTAGAGCCGGAGGAGATTGTCGAAACTAATAATCGCATCCGCGAGTTAGAGTCGGCTGAAAGACGTGAGATTGTAAAAATATTGACACGCTTTACAGACGATATTCGTCCATATGCCGATGATATTGCCTATTCGTACCAGGTAATGGCTATCCTCGATTTTATCAGGGCAAAAGCGATCTGGTCCATCGAAAGCAAATCTGTTAAACCTGTCCTTTTACGTGAGATCGAGCTCGATTGGATAGCCGCCCGTCATCCGCTTTTGGAAATTAACCTTGCCCGGGAAGAACGCAGAATAGTTCCGCTGGATATCAGACTCGACAAGCATGACAGGATTTTATTGATTTCCGGACCTAATGCAGGAGGAAAATCGGTTTGCTTAAAAACAGTTGGCTTGTTGCAGTATATGCTGCAATGCGGTATTCCAATACCTGTTCAGGTCGATAGTCATACCTGTTTGTTCAGGGCTGTTTTCATGGATATTGGAGATGATCAGTCGTTGGATAACGATTTAAGCACCTATAGTTCTCATCTTTACAATATGAAATTCTTTGTGAAGAATTGTTCACCCGATTCGCTCGTGCTGATCGATGAGTTCGGAACGGGAACAGAGCCTATGCTTGGTGGTGCTATTGCAGAATCTATCCTCAATAAAATAAATGAATTAGGATCATTTGGCGTGATCACCACCCATTATACCAATCTTAAACACTTTGCATCGTCAGCACCCGGAATTGCCAATGGTGCGATGATGTATGATTCGCACAAAATGGAACCGCTTTTCCAGCTGCAGATCGGAAAGCCCGGTAGTTCGTTTGCTTTTGAGATTGCCCGGAAAATTGGACTTCCCGAAGAAATTTTGCAGGATGCCACCAATAAAATTGGGGTCGATCATATCGATTTTGACAAACACTTGCGTGAAATTGTTCGTGATAAAAAATATTGGGAAAGCAAACGAATAAAAATAAGACAGGAAGAGAAACGGATTGACGAGTTGGCCGAAAATTACGAAACTGGACTGGCAGAGACAAAAAAGCTACGTAAAGAGATTCTGGAGAAAGCAAAGCGGGAGGCTGAAGAGATTGTTTCCGGGGCAAACCGAATCATTGAAAAGACTATTCGTGATATAAAAGAGGCTGACGCGAGCAAAGAGCGGACACAGGAAGCACGCCAAAAACTCGAAGATTTTAAAACGGAGATTTCCCATAAAGGGGAGGAAGATGATGAGCGGATCGTCCGGAAAATGGCGAAACTGAAACAAAACGAGCTGCAACGCAAAGAGCGTCCGCTAAAGGTCGAAGAGAAAAAGAAGGAGGTTATTGTTCCTAAAAAAGCCCCTGCCGAAATAGAAGTTGGAGGTTGGGTGCGCCTGCCTGGTCAGGATACGTTAGGTGAAGTGCTTGAAATTAAATCAAATAATATAACGGTAGCTTTCGGTCATCTGCGATCGGTCGTTAAACGGAGCAAGCTGGTATCTGTTGCCCGCAGCGAGGTTAAGAACCGAAGGGTTGAAAACAATACGATAGGACGTATCAATCAGGATATCGGCGAACGTAGGCTTGTTTTCAAACCGAACATCGATGTGCGTGGTTTACGTGCAGAAGAGGCGCTTCAGAAAATAAGGGAGTTTGTAGATGAAGCCATTATGATTGATGTCAGTGAACTGCATATCTTACATGGGAAAGGAAATGGAATCTTACGCGAACTGATTCAGAGTTATCTCCGGTCAGAACCTGCCGTTAAAAACTGCCGCGACGAGCATGTTCAGTTTGGCGGTTCAGGGATTACGATTGTTGAATTGTAACAAGAAGGAATGAATGGAAGACTGAGCGGAAATGAGATGTAGATTCGCCAACAGCCAGCTACAAGTTGCCAGCTGCCGGCAAAACCCAATTCCCTATTTCACTAGCTCCATTTCCTTCAATAAATACCCTGCACCTGCAAATTTATCGATGATAAAGAGAGCATAACGCATATCGAGCGCAATATTGCGGCACTGATCGGGATCATAAACGATATCACTCATTGTTCCTTCCCAGGAACGGTCGAAATTTAATCCAATCAACTCTCCTTGTGCATTTACAACAGGACTTCCTGAGTTGCCACCGGTCGTGTGGTTCGAAGCGCAAAATGCTACAGGAACTTCACCCGACTCATTTGCATACTGACCAAAATCCCGTGCGTTATATAATTTTCGTAATGATTCAGGAGCTTTGTAATCAACGATTTCCGGATTGTCTTTTTCGATGATTCCTTTTAAGGTGGTAAAACATTTATAGGTCACACCATCAGCTGGTTTGTACCCTTCAATTTTTCCGTATGCAATGCGCAAGGTAAGGTTGGCATCGGCCATTAACCGTTTACCTTCATTCATCTCCATTATAGCGGCAGTGTATTTTTTCTGCGCAATGGCAATATCTGAATTGATGGATCGAAAGACTACGTCCTCATTGTCCTTATAATGTTGCCTGATCATTTGAAAGAGTGCATAAACCGGATCTTTTTGTAACCGCCTAAGTGATTTCTGATTGAAGTTATTAATTAGTTTATAGATCTTTAAGCTGTCAGTTAAGAATGATTTTTGGTAGATCTTTGCTGAATAATTGTCTTTCGTGAATTCCGGTATCCGTTTAATCAGTTCTTCCGGCATAAACTTATGGTCAACTTTGCTGACATAGATTTTCATAAGTGCCGACCAAATCAATTCATCCGTTTTCTGATCATAGTCTTTAAAATAACCATCAAGAAATTCTCTGATTTTTCCAGTCTCTTTCTTTATTTGATCATCCCCCTTTGCATTTTCAAGCGGTTCAAACCTGGCCGCAAGCGAAAAGATATCGGAGCCGCGTTGGATGCATTCCAGATAGTAATCATTTGTAGCCTGATAAGGAAGGTATTCGTTATAAAATTTTTCGAAATCGGGGAGTATCGTCCCGTATTTTTTAATGCGTTCCGGATCAGCGGCCACCCATTTCTTAAATTCAGCTTCACCTGCTTTCTTTACATTAACAGCATCCAATCGTTGCAATCCCTTGACTTCACCCTGCCATTTCTTCCATGAATTGGAGGCTGAAACGTATTTGCCCGCATATTGAATCCTGATTTTAGGATTGGATTTCATCCGCTCTTCCCAGATATTCAGTTTGACGGTCCGGATAGCTACCTTTGCCGGATCACTTTGATTCATAATCAGGCTTACAGCTTGCGACGGGATGTAACGTTGTGTTGTCCCCGGATATCCAAATACCATCGTAAAATCACCCTCTTTCAATCCTTTGAGATTAATTGGAAAAACCTTTTTGGGTTTATATGGCACATTTTCAGGAGAATAGGCAGCGGGTTTATTGTCTTTTCCTGCGTAGATTCTGAAAAGTGAGAAATCTCCGGTATGACGTGGCCATATCCAGTTATCCGTATCACCTCCAAATTTTCCGATGGCAACCGGGGGCGCGCCAACTAACCTTACATCTTTAAAAACTTCGTAGATATAGATAAAATATTGATTTCCATTAAATAATGGTTTGATATCTGCCGAATACCCTGTTCCTTTAAGGTATTCCTTTTTAATTCTATCCGCTCTTTTCTGAATTGTATCCTGCCTTACAGCCTGCTCCATCTTATCGGTCACATTTTTCAGAATCTTGTCGGTAATATCCTCCATCCTCACCAAAAACTGAACAGTCAATCCGGGATTGGTCAACTCTTCGGATTTGTTCATGGCCCAGAAACCATTTGTGAGATAATCGTGTTCGACCGAGCTGTGTTCCTGGATTTGCCCGAAGCCACAATGATGATTGGTAATCAGTAAACCGTCGTTGGAGATTACTCCGCCTGTACATCCCGTACCAAAAAGAACAACTGCATCTTTCATACTTGCATGATTGACACTGTAAACATCTTCGGCAGAGAGCTTAAATCCCATTTGCGACATCTCTTCGATGTTGTATTTCTGAAGCAGTGTAGGAATCCACATTCCCTCTTTGGCAAATAAACAAGTAGAAACAGTGGTGAAAACAAGAAAGAAAAAAAGTTGGCGTAGCATTTTAATTAATTTGGCATTTATAAATCAGAACTTTATTAACTCTTCATATAACCGTTGAACAGGAAGTCCCATCACGTTGAAATAGGACCCTTCGATTCTTTCGATCGCAATATAACCAATCCATTCCTGAACACCATACGATCCGGCTTTATCGTAAGGATGGTAATTCTTGAGATAATAGTCTATTTCACCATCGGTTAAGTCCTTGAAGTAGACATCTGTTGTGGCTGAAAAAGCAACCTGCTTTTCTTTTGTGGTCAGACAAACTCCTGTGACGACCACGTGCTTTTTACCCGACAACTGACGAAGCATTGTGGCAGCGTGTTCATAGTCATTTGGTTTTCCAAGAACAACGCCATCAATCCACACAATTGTATCTGCGGTAATCACGAGCTTATCACTTCTTAGCTCATTATAAAAAGGTTCGGCCTTTAATTTTGCGAGGTAAACGGGGATCTCCTCCATTGGCAATCCTTCGGGGAATATTTCATCCACTTCATGAATGATTACTTCGAACGGGAGGTCAAGGCCGGCAAGCAACTCATGTCTTCGCGGTGACTTTGAAGCGAGTATTATTTTGTAATCAGTAATCATCGGATATTAAAATAGGTTCCAGTTCATTGTCTCACAGTTAATCCAGGTTCCCTGCGCGCGCATCACCTGTTCGAGGACGTCGCGGATACACCCTTCGCCACCGTCTTTATCTGAAATATAGTGTGATATGGCTTTGATCTCCGGAGCCGCATCTTTGGGACATACCGGAACTCCAACTGCCTTCATTGCAGGGTAATCGGGCAGATCGTCGCCCATGTACATTACTTCATCCGCCTTCAGGTTATTCTTTTCGAGAAAATCGTACAGACATGGTAATTTTTTCAACGAACCTGCATAAACATCTTTGATTCCTATTTTCTTACATCTGTTGATCACTTCAATTGTTTTTCCGCCTGTAATAATGCAGACAGGATACCCTGTTCTTACCGCGTAAACCAAAGCAAATCCGTCCTTAAGGTTCGAGGTTCTGACCGTTTCCCCATCGGGTGCAAGAACCTGGGTTGCTTTTGATAAAACGCCATCCACGTCAAATACGAAAGCTTTGACTTTCATCAATTCTTCTTTAAAAAATGCCATTATAACTTTTTATGTGTTTGAATTATTCTGTCGCTGAACTCCTTGTAGATATTTTTTAGTTCAGGGTGACTATTAAGCAGGGCCAGGTGTTTATCCATCGTGATTTGATCGTTTCTGCTTGCCGGACCTGTCTGCGACGAAGCCGGAGATTGTTCAACTATTTTAGCTGCCGTTTCAAGGATCAACGGCTTTAGAATTTCGAATCCGATCCCTTTTTCGTGCAACAACTCTTCACCGATCGCATAAAGATGATTCACAAAGTTACAAGCAAATACGGCTGCAAGGTGAATCTGTTGCCGTTGTGCAGAATCAAACAGCTTGACATTTTGAGAAACAGATTGAGCCAACTCTTTCAAAACATCCAGATTATGAGCTGAATTTGCCTCAATGCATATTGGTACCTGGTCGAATACAACTTTCTTGGCGATCGTAAAGGTCTGGAATGGATAAAAGACACCAAAATTCTTGCAATATTTGGCAAGAATACTCATCGGGGTGCTCCCGGCGGTATGGACAACCAATGTGTCGTTCCAGTTGCGTTTCGATAGTACAGATTCAATCGCCGTGTCAACGACCGCAATAATATAAATATCAGTATTTGATGATATTAAAGATATATCCGTTGTGTAGGGACATTTCAGTTTCGAAGCCAGTTCTTTCGCACTTTTCTGAGTCCGCGACCAAACCTGCACCAGCTGATGTCCTTTTTCCGCCAGCGCTATTCCAAGCTGAGTGGCAAGATTCCCGGCTCCAATCAAACAAATCCTCATTCAACTTTGTTTTTTTACAAAAATATCTTTTAATGATCATTATTCCACAAAAAATAACTGAATCGTGATCGTTTGCAATGCAAATTCAGTTTAATTATAAAGATGACCTAAACAGCGCTTACTTTAATCATTAAGAATTTATTAACCTTAAATAGTTGTAAAATACAAACAACTGTCAATTGATTTGTTCGTTTTCGGAAAATAACTTTAAATTTGCTTACCGATTACGAATTAAAAATTATTCTCAAATTAATACTTTAATTATGACCAAGTACGTTTATACATTCGGTAATGGACAGGCCGAAGGCGGAGCAGAGATGAAAAATTTGTTGGGAGGAAAGGGTGCCAACCTTGCTGAGATGAACCTGATCGGAGTTCCGGTTCCCCCAGGATTCACGATTACCACCGAAGTTTGTACTGCCTTTAATGCACAAGGCAGGTTCGCTGCTTTTGAAATGATCAGCAAAGATGTAAAGGCTGCAGTTGCCTATGTTGAAGAATTAACGGGGACCAAATTCGGTTCTAAAGAAAATCCTTGTTTACTTTCTGTTCGTTCGGGTGCAAGGGCATCGATGCCCGGCATGATGGATACCATTCTAAACCTGGGGTTGAATGATTTGGCAGTTGAAGGGATTGCAAAGAAATCGGGTAATGAGCGTTTTGCATGGGATTCGTACCGCCGTTTCGTTCAGATGTATGGCGATGTTGTTCTTGGTTTGAAGCCACATAGCAAGGAAGATATCGATCCTTTTGAAGAGATCATCGAATCAATGAAAGAGGAACTTGGAATCAAGCAGGATACCGAATTTACGGTAGCCGATCTTAAGATTCTGGTTCTTAGATTTAAACAGGCTGTTTTAAAGAAAACCCGCAAGGAATTCCCTACCGATCCATGGGAACAGTTATGGGGTGCTATCGGTGCCGTTTTCGAAAGCTGGATGAACGACCGTGCGATTTACTATCGCAAACTCAATAATATTCCTGTTGAATGGGGAACAGCAGTAAATGTGCAGGCCATGGTTTTTGGAAACATGGGAAATAATTCTGCAACTGGTGTAGCCTTTACAAGAGATGCTTCAACGGGAGAAAATATTTTTAATGGAGAATACCTTATCAATGCTCAGGGCGAAGATGTTGTGGCAGGTATCCGTACTCCTCAGGAAATTACGCTCGAGGGATCACACCGTTGGGCGGCTCTTCAAAATGTATCTGAAGAGGAGCGTGCTGCTAAATTTCCTTCACTTGAAGAATCGATGCCTGTTGCCTATGCCGAACTGATGGTGATTCAGCAGAAACTGGAAGATCATTATCATGATATGCAGGATATTGAGTTTACAATTCAGAATGGTAAACTTTGGCTGCTGCAGACGCGTAATGGAAAACGTACAGGTGCTGCGATGGTGAAGATGGCCGTTGATATGCTCGATGAGAAATTCATTGATGAAAAGACAGCGCTTATGCGTGTTGAACCGAATAGACTGGATGAATTACTTCACCCAGTTTTTCAAACGGAAGCACTGCAATCAGCGAAAGTAATTGCGAAAGGATTGCCGGCGTCTCCGGGTGCTGCTACGGGTCAGATCATATTCTTCGCTGATGAAGCAGGGAAATACGAAAATTCGATTCTTGTCCGTATCGAAACATCACCTGAAGATCTTGAAGGAATGGTTATTGCCAGGGGTATTCTTACTGCACGTGGTGGAATGACTTCTCATGCTGCTGTTGTTGCACGTGGAATGGGTAAATGTTGTGTGTCTGGAGCCGGATCATTGAGGATCGACTACAAAACCAGAACCTGTGAAGCTGCCGGTAAAAAATATAAAGAAGGTGACTGGATTTCGTTGAACGGATCTACCGGGGAAGTTTATGATGGTAAGGTAAAAACGCAGGAAGCCGCTTTGAGCAGTGATTTCGCAAAATTGATGGAGTTATCAGACAAATACACACGCATGAAAGTGCGTACCAATGCCGATACACCTAAAGATGCGGCTATCGCACGTAATTTTGGGGCTAAAGGGATTGGTCTTTGCCGTACAGAGCATATGTTCTTCGAAGGTGAAAGGATCAAAGCCATGCGCGAAATGATTTTATCGTCTGATGAAAAAGGTCGCAAACTCGCTTTGGCGAAACTATTACCTTATCAGCGCTCCGACTTCGAAGGTATATTTGAGGCAATGGCTGGTTATGGCGTTACTGTTCGTTTGCTTGATCCGCCGTTGCACGAATTCGTTCCTCACCAACAAGCTACCCAAAAAGAACTTGCGGCAGAGATGGGAATTTCTATCGATCAGATCCGGCAGAAAGTTTCAGAACTGGAAGAGTTTAACCCGATGTTGGGACACCGCGGATGTCGTTTGGGAATCACTTATCCTGAAATCACAGAGATGCAGGCACGTGCAATCATCGAAGCTGCAATGAATCTGAAAGCCAAAGGTATTGATGCCCGTCCGGAAATTATGGTGCCGTTGATTGGTACAGTAGCCGAATTTAAGAATCAGGCTGATATTATAAATACGACTGCAGAGAAGGTATTTGCTGAACGTGGTGACAGGATTGAATACCTTGTCGGAACAATGATTGAAGTTCCGCGCGCTGCGCTGACAGCTGAAGGAATTGCCAAAGAGGCACAGTTCTTCTCTTTCGGTACGAATGACCTTACACAAATGACGATGGGATTCTCCCGCGACGATGCCGGTAAATTCTTACCTGCTTACCTCGAAAAAGGAATCCTTAAACAAGATCCTTTCCAGGTGCTCGACCGTCACGGTGTTGGCCAGTTAATTGAAATGGCTGTTACTAAAGGTCGTTCAACACGTCCCGACATCAAATTGGGAATTTGCGGCGAACATGGCGGCGAACCAAGTTCTATCGAATTCTGCGATATGTGTGGCCTCGACTATGTAAGCTGTTCTCCATTCCGTGTCCCAATCGCACGTTTGGCTGCTGCACAGGCGAATCTTAAAAAGCAATAAGCATATTTTAAAAATAAAAAAGTAAGAAAGAGGCTGTCCTTGAAGTATGGGACAGCTTTTTTTGTGCGTTTAAACCTCCCCAACCTCCCCCAGCCCCTCCAAAGGAGGAGAGGTGGAAGCAATTTAGCCTTGTCTATTATTGAGGTAGATTTTTATCTTTTGCGCGACTTGATATGGAGAGTTAAACACTTCATCATTTGTAAACCTGATTACTTCATAACCGAGTGTGTTAAGCCGGATTGTACGCAGGTCATCCTTTTCTTGCTGAAACTTGTGTATCTCCCCGTCAATCTCAATGATTACTTTTTTAGATAAACAGACAAAATCAGCGATAAAATCATCAATAACATGTTGACGACGAATTTTATGACCTGTTTTTTTATTTCTCAAATATTCCCATAAAACTAGTTCTGCCTTTGTTTGATGATCTTTTAGATTTTTTCTAAAATCTTTTATAACAGGATAAGTATAGGGATTTGCGGTTATATATCGGGGTTTTTGGACCCCACCCCAGCCCTCCCCAATGGGGAGGGAGTCAGCTTCACAGGATGTAACCGGATTATTGACTTCACTCAAGTTCTCTTTAGTTGGGAGGGAGTCAGCTTCACAGGATGTAACCGGATTATTGACTTCACTCAAGTTCTCTTTAGTTGGGAGGGAGTCAGCTTCAAAGGATGTAACCGGATTATTGACTTCACTCAAGTTCTCTTTAGTTGGGAGGGAGTCAGCTTCACAGGATGTAACCGGATTATTGACTTCACTCAAGTTCTCTTTAGTTGGGAGGGAGTCAGCTTCACTGGATGTAACCGGATTATTGGCTTCACTCAAGTTCTCTTTAGTTGGGAGGGAGTCAGCTTCACAGGATGTAACCGGATTATTGGCTTCACTCAGGTTCTCTTTAGTTGGGAGGGAGTCAGCTTCACTGGATGTAACCGGATTATTGACTTCACTCAGGTTCTCTTTAGTTGGGAGGGAGTCAGCTTCACTGGATGTAACCGGATTATTGGCTTCACTCAAGTTCTCTTTAGTTGGGAGGGAGTCAGCTTCATTAGCAGTAAATGACTCATTAGTCTCAAATCTAGCTCCCTCCCCCTCGGGGAGGGTTGGGGTGGGGATGGAGTCAGCTTCATTAGCAGTAAACGACTCATTCGTATCAAATCTCACTCCCTCCCTTTTGGGGAGGGATGGGGTGGGGTCAGAAAAGCCAGACCAATTTTCCCCGAGCCGGTTAGATTCCTCCTGCAGTTGATCGTTTTCTTTCATAATTGAGGACAACGATTAAAATTAAGCTAATGGAGTTTCAATAAATTCATTGATTCTACCGTTTAGATCTTTTTATTTCCCGTTTGATCCCTGGTTGAATCACCTAAGTCTTAAAGGTACAAATATATACTCACGGATAATATTCAATTTATATCAGAAATTATTAAATATTCAGAAGGACACATTTCTTAATTTCCTTCTGCCTTTGCTCTATCTTCGGATGTCATTTTCTTAATCACCGGACGTCGTTTTCTGATTTTCGGACTACACATCTTAATTATTGACGCCGGAAATTTCGCACTAACGCCCCGCCAGATCCTTTATGGTTTGGCGTAATATACTCACCTCAAGTTCGAGATCTTTGATCCGGTTTTGCAGTCCGTTGACTTCAGCCCGGTTAGCATCGGACGTGTAATCGGGTTCAGTGTAAGGAAGTTTATTGGCAATCTCCCTGAAAAAATTGTAATTCAAAAATTCAGAAGCCTCAGCCAGACGCTGCACCTGTAAAGTAGATCGCTGCATCATCCCTACAACCGAAGAATGTTTAATTTTCAATCCGCGACCCAACTCAGAAACGTTAATATGCTTGCGCTCCATTTCGCGCGCGATCATTGTGATAGGTGAAAGTGGTTCCATGCTCATTTGTTTTATCAGGTTGATTTCATTTCATGATTAAAATTATCACTTTTTATTTAAATTACATCACTATTTGTGTATTATAAATAATAAATAACCTAAAAAGCATAAATATATACGTAAAATAGGTAACTATTGCTTCTATATACAGCGATAATGCTGTTTAATATAGTAATATTGCTTTTTAAAACAGCTAAATTGGTGCTATTAACACCAAATTTGCTGTAAATAGAAACATCATTGTTTTATATTACAGCGGTGATGCTGCTAATTACCCCAATTTAGCTGTAAATAGAAATATCATTGTTTTATATTACAGTGGTAATGCTGCTAATTACACCAATTTAGCTGTAAATAGAAACATCATTGTTTTATATTACAGCGATAATGCTGGTATTTAAAGTAATGATGCTCTTATTTGGAGCGATTTTGTGCTTATCTATTTTGTGGTGGTTTTGGTTTGTGGAAACAAGCCATGCCTTGTCTCTGCTCGATTTATATAATTCAATTATTGATTCTTCATCACCTTGTTCCGCCCTTTTCGTTTCTTTGTCGTGCGGTTTTTAAACTCGTTGGAAATAATGCTAATGTTGCCATCCGTTTCGAGTACGGCCAGATCAACTTCCCGGATTTCGGATACGCCGTGTTCACGTACTGCTTCCTGTATTTCTTCGCGGGTGATGCGTGCCTTGTTCATGTTCGATACGTTAAGTTGTCCCTTGTAAATCAACATTAATTCTACACCTTGTACAGCAATTCCCAATTTTGGAAACTTATAGAGCAGGTATTTAAGCAAATAATTTACCAGAAACAGTGTTGAGGCGGCTACCAGTCCACCTGATAAGGATGAGTCGGAGCCAACCATTGCATTTTGTACCGCATTGCTGATCAATAGAATAAAAACAAGATCGATAATCGATAGCTGAGCCAGTTCCTTTTTTCCAAACAACCTGATCGCTACAATAATAAACAGGTACACTGCGAAACTGCTCAATGCGATTTTTAGATATCCTGAGAGTAATTCCATGTTGCGAATTATAAGTTATAAATTAAGAGTTGTGAGTTATCACTTTGGCAAATTAAGACATTGTGACTCGTCCTGATTTTTGTTACAGATTTTTTGTTGATACTGTCCTACCTTATATTTGCGGCGCATATGTCGTTTCCGTTTCAGCAAACATTTGTAGTTGCGCCTTTTTTTATCCTGGTTCTTTATCCCGGGGTTGCGTTCTCTTCGTTCACTTACCCCGGGCTACCAATATTTCACCACGCTGTGGTGATAACTTGATATTTTAGTTGGCAATTTTACAATTCGCCACTTCTCCCCCTCACTAAGTATCTCCGTCACGCTTAGTTTATCCCAATACGGAAACGCCAATCAGTTTGCCAATCCCAAACGTAACGGCTGCTGCGGCAAGTCCGAAAACAACTTGTCTGAAACCTGAATACCAAACACTTTTCCCGGTAAAGAGGGTGATAGATGCACCTATCAGAAATAATCCAAATCCACTTAAAATGGTGCTGATGATGACAGCCTCCATACCTCCGATAAAGAAAAACGGGATGACCGGAATGATGGCACCGATCGAGAACAATAAAAATGAGGTAACTGCCGCTTCCATCGCGGACCCTTTTAAATCTTCCTTGTTGATGCCTAACTCTTCTTTAATCAACACTTCATGTGCGTGGTCGACGTCGAGGATAATCTCTTTGGCCATTTTTTTGGCTTCATCTTCGGGTATTCCTTTCGATTGGTATATCAAAGCCAATTCCAATTCTTCACCTTCAGGATTGTTTTCCAGTTCTTCCATTTCCAATTGCATCTGGTTTTCGAAGAGTTCTTTAGAACTATGTACCGAAATCCATTCACCCAGTGCCATTGATAAAGCACCTGCGAGTAAGCCGGCAAGACCAGTTAACAGAACGACGCTTTTCCCGCTTGTTGCACCGGCAATTCCCATCACAAGACTGAAATTCGATACCAGACCATCATTGCCACCCAATACTGCAGCCCTCAGTGCATTGCCCCCAATTGACCGGTGCCGCTTCTCGAAACGTGCTAAGTTTGAACCTGAAACATTGGGTTGGTTGTTTAATATGTTCTTAAGGATCGTAACGTGAGCTGTGTCAGAGAGTGAGCTGGCTGCATTGTTGGTTTTTCTGGAACTTATAATGGACGAAGAGAGGCTTCTTTCCGTATCTAAAAGTACACCTAAAATATAGTCGTAGCCAAAAACTTTACCAATCAGATTCAGGATTTTGGCTTTTGCCGAAGGAGGAAATGGTTTAGTGGGGTCTAAATTATTCTTCTTCATAAAGGCGAGGGCATGACCATGCTCAATATCACTCATTTGGTGAAATACACTGGCAACATTTGTATCTTCTTCATGATCGCCAAGAACTTTATAAAGAAAACTTGCGTCGATTTCGGTTTGAATATTCTTTAAACTGATCATTTTATGATGGTTTTTATCTTTGATTTTGATCCAAAAAGACACTCTTTCTGGCTGACAAATTTATGATAAAAATACATTTAAAAGTTTAAAAATTAGCCTGATCAATTTATGTTTGTTTTTGATTTTGGTTGCAATTTGGCGCAGATTGTATTCGAAAAGAAGCATCTGTGAACCGAATAAATCAATTATATTTGCAACTAAACAAAAAAAAACTGGATGGGAAGAATTTTATCCATCGATTACGGAAATGTACGTGTAGGATTGGCTGTTACCGATCCGTTAAAAATAATAGCTACCAGACTTACAACTGTTTCGGCAAATGACATTTGGGATTTTCTGGCCGATTACTTTGCACGCGAGGAAGTTGAAATGGTGCTTGTCGGCTACCCGAAACAGCTCAACAATGAACCGTCAGAAGCCATAAGATATATCAACCCTTTTCTAAAGAAATTCCAGGTAATTTATAAGGATATGCCTCTAAAGCTGATGGATGAGCGATTTACCTCGAAGATGGCATTTCAGACAATGATTGATGCAGGCGTAAAAAAGAAAGACAGACAGAACAAAGCGACGATTGATGGTGTTAGTGCTACAATTATATTACAATCGTATCTTGAAGAACAGAAATTTTTAAAGTAAAAACAGAATGATTTATCCGATAACCGTATTCGGTGACCCCGTACTTCGCAAAAAAACCATAGATATTGATCCGGATTATGTAGGGCTCAAAAATCTGGTTGATGATATGTTTGAGACCATGCACAATGCTGAAGGTGTTGGCCTTGCTGCACCACAGATTGGCCTCACCGATCGGGTATTTGTGGTCGATCTCGCTCCGCTTGGGGATGACGAACCGTTGCTAAAAGATTTTAAGAAGGCATTTATTAATGCACATATTGTTGAAAGAGAGGGTGAAAAAGTATTGATGGACGAGGGATGCCTAAGTATTCCCGGACTGCGTGAAGATGTTCTCCGCTACAGTTCAATCCGGATAAAGTATTTCGACGAAAACTGGAAGGCCTATGATGAAGTTTATACGGGGTTTACTGCGCGCGTTTTACAGCACGAATACGACCACCTGGATGGAATCATGTTTGTGGACTATTGTTCCCCGCTCAAAAAACGGTTACTAAAAGGTAAGCTAATGGATATCTCGAAAGGAAATGTAACAACAAGTTATCGAATCAGGGTGCCTAAACTTTGAGAAGGAGATGTTAAGTGAAATTGAGAGGTTTGCGAAACAATCCTTTGCCGGTATGAAACGACCTTACATTTGAATAAGTCAAAATGATAAGAAAGGGAGAAAGTGCTACATTGACACTTTCTCCCTTTCTTCTTTTACTTCGCCGGTATAAGACTAAAATAATTTATCCGTATACAAATCAGACTATTTCAGAAATTTTTCCCGTCGCTGAAGATTCGTTAAACCACCAAGCAAAAAGACGATACTGCTTATTGACAGGAACAGACGGTTTTTCTGCGAGATTTGTGACCAGATCATCTCATTCATTTTATCGGGAATAGAATACGGATTATGAAATACATTCCATTGCGTGCGGTCGAGCATATCGGCCAAAATCAATAAAAGCACTCCGATAATAATCATTACAACCGCTGTTCCATTACCATTCTTTACAATAGTAGAAATCAAAAAAGCGAGGCATCCGAGGAAACAGACCGGGAACATCAACTGCCACGACATTTCAAAGACAGGATAAGGGACTAAACCATAATAACCTACCCAGCAGAACAGGTAAAGGAAAAACCATGTCAGCAAAAAAATCATAAATAAGCGTACCAACCAAACCTTATACCTGTAATCCGGAATTCCGAATAGAATTTCCAGAATCCGTGTATCGGCATCACTTTGGATTCCAAATACTGTCGGATAAAAGACCAACAGAATTCCCGGAAAGAAAAGAATGCTGTAAACTGATGACGAATTGTAACTTGGAACGTTGAATACCAGATTAATCGAAAGCAGAATAAAAAATAATAGTGCCGCAATTACAAACCAGATAAACCTTCCGGCAAAAATGATTTTAAGATTGTAACGTGCCATTTTATGGATCAGATCGACCCAAAAGTAGAGCCGGCTCTGTTTGGAAAATATTTTAGCTGAAGTATCCATTATTCTATTAATAAATTACTGACTTATTTCTTTTTTGAAACGAAAGATCTTTTTTCAAGCTTCTGTATGCGGCGCATAGTGCAGTTTTATTTCAATTTACCTTTGCAGATGCGCCTTCTTCAATCGCCCGATCATTTACCCCGGGTTACGCTCTCTTCGATCGCTCACCCGGGGTTATTCATATTAAACCCTTTCAAGGTTTAGAGCAAATAATCAATGTATTGTATCATTATATTCTCACGCTGGCACCATCTCCTTTTCTCATCTTCTCTTCCTCTCTCACTCTCAGAGTCTCTCCCTCTCTGCTTACTTCTTCACCTTCAAACCCTTCAGCATACACAGGTAGGCCTCTTCCAGAACAGGTTTTACCGGGATTGCATCCTCTGAAGGCTTTTCAGCAGAAAGGAATCTTAATTTAATATTATCCCCGTCTCTCATGTGATGGACCACCCGGTCTTTAGCAGGAAAAGAGTCAAATTCTTTTGCCGGAATCGTGTATTGCCAAACAAGCCCCTCGGCAAGTTTCACCATATTGGCAGGATTTCCTGCGTAGTGAAGTTCACCGCGATTTACTACAGCTACCTGGTTACATGAACTTGAAATATCTTCAATAATATGGGTTGAGAAAATAACCACCCGTTCGCGGCTCAATTCAACCAGCAGGTTTCTGAACCTGATCCTTTCACGCGGATCAAGTCCGGCGGTTGGCTCATCTACTACAAGTATTCTTGGTAAATGAAGCAATATCTGGGCGATCCCGATGCGCTGTTTCATACCTCCGGAATATCCGCCAATCTTATCGTCCTTGCGATCCCAAAGGTGAACCGAAGACAACACATACTCGATGCGGGTTGCACGTTCAACCGGATTGGTCAGCCCTTTTAAAATTCCCTGGTAATCAAGGAACTCATAAGCTGACATATTTTCGTAAGAACCAAATTCCTGAGGAAGATAACCGATCAGACCCTGCAACTCTTCGCGTTTTTCCTGTGTATCGATTCCATTGATCCAAACCTTGCCGTAGCTCTGTTCGTAGATTCCACAGATAACACGCATCATTGTTGACTTACCGGCACCATTCGGACCCAATAACCCGATCATACCAGTCTCAATCTCGAGTGATACGCCTTTCAATGCTTTAAAGGCATCGCGTTTACGGCCAATCAAAGGCATTTGTTCAACTAACTTGTAGAATGAACGTCTGATCCCGGCAAAGCGTCCCTGCAGTCTTTCAATATTTATTTTCTCGTTGTAAAGTTTATTGGCCGTCATTTGAACCGTCAACGCAAAATACCATAATACTGCGATCATGATGACTGACCCTATCGAATTCCATGCCAGGTAAAACATCACAAGGAAGATAAGCGGAAGTATCCAATAGATGAACGAATATCCCCAACGGGCAACTTTTGCAGGCCATTTCGTATTTCCACGTTCAGCTATATAACCGAGGTATTGCGTTACAGGACTCCACATATACAAACACATGAAGAAGATAAAATGGGCAAATATGAACATGTACAGTCCATTGACCAAATACCCGAAAGCGAAATAGAACATGAATCCCAGCACAGGAAGTTCCCAGACAAAGTCGTCGAAGTCTTTCCAGTTGTGATAGTATTTTATCTGACCCGCCCGTTCGCGAATTCTTTCGTTACCAAGCCACTCCCGTTTGAACCGACTGCCCCAGTCGTATATTTTGACAAGGTTCTGAACTGTAATATGAATTGGTTCATTTGGATCAATCACGGTCTCTTTTGCCTTGCGCAAACTATTCATGATAAACCAGGTGGTTCCAGGTATAACCATTACGATGGCGATCATGTCAAGCATTTGCCAAAGGAAAGCATCAACGCGTGTATAAATCAAATAGATGCCGGCAACAAGGAGAATCAATTGTATAACACGTGTTCTGACAGACAACCCTTTCATCCAGATGATGGCATTTTCGAGGCCAAAATAGAACGTTGGAATAAATATCAGGGTCAGCAATGTGCTCATGCTTAATCCTCCAATTACGGTAATCGCAAATGGTGCTCCAATTGCCCCAACATATTCGTTGTCGCCCATTGCCAATGGGAACATCGCAACAACGGTAACGATTGCAGTAATCAATATCGGGCGTATACGCGACATCCCGGCGACTATCAAGGCCCGTTGCGTACGGAAACCCCGCTTTCGAAGGATGTTCGTATAGTCGATCAGGATAATTCCGTTGTTGACAACGATACCGATCAGGATTATAAACCCGATCATAGTGTTGGCGCTAAAGAGTGAATTGCCTGTCATTATAAGCGCAACAAACGATCCGATTGCGGCCAGCGGAATTGAAAACATCAACACAAATGGCGTCGCAAGTGACTCAAATACTGATGCCAAAATCATAAATATCAGGATGAATGCAGCAAGGATCAGGAAGTAAAAATCCTTTAGCTGATCTTCCTCATGAATTACCTGGACAGCAATACCCGCGGGTAATTTATAGCCTTCTACCACTTTATCAACCTCCGCACGATACGAAGCCAGCAAATCTTTCGAATCCTGCGCTGCCGCAACAAACGAAAAAGTGACTTCTATCTGCTTTTCGCGATTCACCCGGGATATATTGGCCGCTCCGGTTGAAAAAACAATTTCGCTGAGTTTCTGAAGTTCATGTAACCCGCCTTTCGTATCGGGTACAGGCAGCGTCCGAAGATTATAAATTGTACGCGGCTTTTTCTGGTCTTCGAGGGTTGTACCCACTTTTGGCATTTCCTTGATCAGAATATCATACTCATCAACGCCTTGCTTAAACTTGATATTTGTATTAATCTCCTTGCTGAATGAGTTCAGTTCACCTAAAATACTTTGCAGCGAAACATCGTACTCGCTCATAATCAATGGGTGGAAACGAAGGTGTACTTCCGGACGATTGTCGGAATAGCTTACGCGAACCCGGTTCATTGACTCAAGTGATTCGAGAAAATACTGAAGGTCACCGGCAACATTTTTCATCACGTCAAAATCCTGACCTTTGATTAATATACGTTCCTCATTTGACCCGACACCCAGTAATTTCATCATATTGCCGGTTCCGCCACTACTCTGACGACCACCGCCACCGCCACCGCCACCGCCACCTGAACTTGTGGTCGTAAGCGAAGCATCCGAAATATCTATCTGTGCGCCTGCAATGCTCTGAACTCTTTTTTGCACATCATCCCTGATCTGCGCAATGGTTCGCTTGCTTGTTTTCTTAAAATCCGTTTTTAGCAAAACATTTACGGTAGCGCTCAGAACCTGGATATTACTCGTAACATCTTCCTTTTCAGCAATGGTATCAATCCTGCTTTCGATTTGCGCCACTATTTTGTCCGTCGACTCAATGGTTGACCCTGCCGGCATCGTTACACTGATTCTGAATGCGTTGGTTTCAACCGAGGTGAGATTATTCATACTTACAGCTAGGCAGAGGAAAATCGTCACAAAGAAGAAAATTAATACTGCTACTATGGTTTGAGCCGGCTTCCGTAACGAATATTTCATCAGCATCACATAGGCCTGAACAAGTTTGTTCCTTGTCGAAACGACGTTAAAGCTAAGTTTCTCGCTGTTTTTCTTCTTTAGAAAAGAGTAGGCCATCATCGGAACAAGTAACATTGCCACAAATAATGAGATGGTTAATGTCGAAATGATGGATACGCCGACGTTTTTACCGATCAGCGTGATCAGAAAATTATCAGAGAAAATAAACGGCAGGAAAACGGTAATTGTGGTAAGGGTTGAGGCAAAGATAGATCGCCACACTTCAGTCGTACCCTGAATGACCGATTGCCGCGGAGAATTTCCGAGCCCCCGCAATCGGTAAATATTTTCAAGTACGACCACACTGTTATCGAGGAGCATCCCCACCGCAAGCGCCATTCCCACAAGTGTTAAACTGTTTATGGAGATATCGCCTGCATAGAAAAAATTAAATGCCGTGAGAACCGAGATCGGAATGGCCAATGCAATGATAGAGACCAACTGGAAATTCTTCAGGAAGATCCATAGGACCATAATCGCCAGAATACCTCCAACAAGTGCCAGTTCGCCAATCTGATTGAGGTTCTTCTCCATCGTATCGGCCGCGTTGTTCTGAACTTTGATCTGGATATCTTTCGATGCCAGGCTCTCGTTTAATTTGGCAATTACAGCCAGGGTTTTATGCGACAGATCGATAAGATTCGATTGTGCATCATTGACCAACGTGATCGAAACGGCATCCTTACCGTTTACACGCGAATAGGAGGTCTCCTCTTTGGTTCCAAAATAGACTTTTGCGACGTCTTTCAGTAATATCGGGCCGCTGGCAATCACCAGGTTGCTGATCTCTTTCAAGTCGTCGAACTCGGAAGTGACCTGAACAAAGTATTGTTTATTTGCTTCGTAAACATTCCCGGCAAAGGCTCTTGCCTTGTAGTTGGCGGCTATTTTATTCCTTATAGTGGCCGCAGTGATATTGTAAGCTTCGCAAACATCCATATCGAGTTGAATCTCGACCGATTTCTCGCGTCCGCCAAAGATGTTGACACCTGCAATGCCGTCGATGTTTTCGAGTTCTGTTTTGATTTTGAGGTCGGTAACGTTCCTGACGCGATCGACACCTCCACCTCCCAAAACCTGAAGTTGCATAAACTGGTTGTTCATCTGGCTGAGATCAACCTTCACAACAGTTACAATAAATCCAACAGGCAAAGAAGCTTTAATCTCATCAACTTTCTCCTGAACTTTCAGGTAGGTATATTTAAAGTTGACGTTCTTGTTGAATTCAACCATGATTGAACCCCGTCGGGATTCGGCAGTAGATTCCATGTTCTCGATTCCCTGAAGTGTACCAATGGCACCTTCAAGCGGAACTATTGCCTGACTTTCCATGTATTTCGGGTCAACTTCCTGCTGACTCGCAACCTGCACATAGAGCATCGGAAGTTCAGCATTCGGGAACAGTTCCATGGAGAGATTCTTCCACGAAAAGTATCCCATCATGCTTAATCCGAAGAAAAGCATGCTGATCAGAACCTTTCTGTTTATAATAAAATTCATAATTCCTCTGGCTTAAAAGGCTTGTTGCTTGTCATCAAATCGTATACACAAGGAATTACAAGTAGCGTGAGTATCGTGCTGGTGATCATACCTCCAATTACTGCATATGCCATTGGCGAACGCAAAGAGGCACCCTCTCCAAAACCAAAAGTTAATGGTAGCAAGGCAATAACCGTAATGATACTCATCATCAGGATCGGACGTAACCGCTGCTGACTTCCAAGAGATATCGCCTGACGTTTTTCCATTCCTCCAATGCGTAATTGGTTAATCCGGTCGATCAGGATGATTGAATCATTTACCGCGATCCCGCCAAGCATAATGATACCGATCAGTGCCATTATATTAAACGTTTGGCCCATGATAAAGAACAGGATGATCGTTCCTACAATTGCGAAAGGTATAGTTAATATGACGATCAACGGATGAACCAACGACTCGAATTGACTCGCCATTACCATATAAACCAAAACGATAGATAATAATAATGCCCACTTCAGATTGCTCATCGATTCCTGACGTTTCTGTTCTTCACCGGTAACCCTGATGGAATAATCGGCAGGCAGTACCATAGGTGCAATTTTGGCCTGAACAGCAACCACTATTTTGTCGAGTGAATTCTTTTTATCAATCTCAGCCATCACCTTGCCAATCCTGATTTGATTCCTTCTGTAAATTTCAGTAGGAGCAACCGTTTGGTCGAGTTTTGCCACTTCATACAACCGGATCACGGAAGTACCGTTTTTAATAATCATATCTCCCAACGCGGCAATGCCGATTTTAGGAACATGAATAGTAATATCCTTTAATTCACCATCTTTATCCATCTGTCCGGCACTCTGGCCTTTCAGTTTGGCAGTTACCTGACTGACGATATCGGTCACAGCCATGTTGTATGACCCTGCTCTGAACCGGTCAACCACCACATTGATTTCGGGATAGCCGCCTTCCATATTTGTTTGTAAATTGTATAAGCCAGGTATATCTTTTATAGCGGACTCCACTTCTTTTGTGATCTTCTTGATTTCGGTGAGGTCAACGCCCCTAACTTCAACAACAAGGGGAGCATCAGTCGTACCAAGAATACTCTGCAATGCTGTTTCATCCTGCGAGAATGTCACTTTAAACTGCGGATTTTCGGCATACCATTTGGAAATGGCTTCAACAACCTGCGAAGCCACAAATTTACCGTCTGGTTTAAGCAGAACCTTTACCTCTGCCGTGTTTTCCCCTTCGTAAACCGAGGTCGAAGTTGTTGACGTTTCGGTTGACGGCCCAATTCTGGAATAAACCGACTGAACCTCATCACCCAATAACTCTTTAATCATCTTTTCCATAGAGGCAATAGCGGTCGAAGTCCGTACAAGCGAAGTCCCTTCTTCCATTTTTACATTGATGGTGAACTGTTTACTGTCTGTCTTCGGCATAAACTCACTTCCGATGTATGGAACCAATAAAAATGATAATCCCATCAATACCAAAGATGAAATAATGATAATCCACCTGTGAGGGAGCAATTTCGAAATGAAATTACCAAAACCTGCAAATTTTGCGCCTTTGAAAACCTGCCTTTTCTTCTTGTTAAAAACCTGATGATATAACATCGGGATAAGAAAAATAGCTACAAAAAGGGATGAAAGATGCGAAAAAGCCACAGTCCATGCCTGGTCTTTAAATAATTCACCCGAAGCACCATGCATATAAACGATTGGCAGAAATACAACAATCGAAGTAAGGGTTGCGGAGGTGATTGCACCACCAACTTCGGCAGTACCCACAATGGCGGCCTCTTTGGCTGACATCCCCATCTCATGATTCCGGAAAATATTCTCCATAACCACAATGGCGTTGTCGACCAACATTCCGGCTCCAAGCGCAAGCCCGCCCAACGTCATGATATTCAATGTTAAATTATTGAAATACATTAAATTGAACGTGGCAATTATCGAAATTGGTATTGCAAGACTTACGATTAACGTGGTACCTACCCGCCGCAGGAAAAGGAAAAGAACTACTATAGCGAGCAACACGCCAATTATCAATGTGTTTTGTACCTCATCAATGGCTGTGCGAATAAAAGTCCCCTGATTGGTTACAATCGTAAATTTATAACCCGGAAGGGCTTTAGTAATACTTACAAGCGCTTTTTGAATATCCTCAACTGCTTTAACCGTATTGTAGCGCGTCTCCTTGTAAATCGACAAGGCGAGGCACCTTTCACCATTAATGCGGACAATATTTACCGGCTCTTTGTTGGCAAAACTTACAGTTGCCACATCGCGCAAATAGGTTGCAGATTTTTCTGCAGTAGTATTCCCTGTGACTGTCGACTTATAACCAATAATCAGATTATCGAAATCCTCCTTCTGTTGCAGCAGACTAACTCCCTTAACAACATATTGAAGTCCTGTTTCGGTAATTGTTCCGCCTGAGATGCTTCGGTTAAAAGCCTGAATTTTAGTGGAAAGCTGATCAACGGTGATGCCAAATGATTCGAGTTTATAAGGATCCGTATCAATTCGGACTTCACTCTCTTCAATACCCGATAGCTCAACTTCTGCAATTCCTTCCAGACGAACCAACTCGTTACGGATATAATTTACGGCTACCTTTCTCAATTCGTTCATGTCGGTAATCGACTCGTGCGAGAGTCCAACGATTACAACAGGCTGAGTGTTTGGATCGTGCTGCGTGATTGTTAATGCATCGATCTGAGAGTTCTGAGAATAGCTTGTCAATGCTTTCTGAAGATCGAGAAATGCTTCGTCCATATCTTTACTCCAGGCGTATTCGACCGTAATCTGGGCAGAGCCTGTCCGCGAAACGGACGAAACCTCCACCACTCCACCCTGCCGGATAGCCACAGCTTCAATTTTCTCAACAAACAATTTTTCCATCTCTTCCGGAGGTCTTTCACCCGATTTTATCTCGACAAAAACACGGGGAGAGGTGAGATCGGGGAAAAGGTCGATCCCTAATTTCTGGTACGATATCACTCCAAGAAGCAATATCCCCAGTATGGCCATTAACACTGTTACAGGGTAATTGACTGCAAAAGAAGTCAGTTTTTTCATTCGCAATTACTTATTTAATTAATTGATCTTCAGAGCGTATATACTTCGACACACACTGAGATTACCTCCAAATAATATGAATACCGCGAAGATTATTGATTAATAATCTTAACCTTAGAGTTATTCCTAAGCGTTTCGAAACCTTTGGTAACTACCCGTTCGTTCTTTTTAAGTCCTTCAATTACTTCTACCATTGTTTCGTTCTCAAGTCCCGTTGTGATAATACGGTCGCGGGCTGCACCCTTCTCAACAATGAATACAGTTTTCCCCCGGTTGCCCGAAACGATAATCTCTTTCGAAATTACAATTGCACTATCGCGCCGTGCAGTTTCGATATCTGCCTTTACAAACATACCCGGACGGAGTTTTAATTGTGGATTGTCAATCAGAAGTTTTCCCTTGAATGTGCGTGTTTCAGTACTTACAACCGGTGAGAGTTCGTTAATCTTTGCTTTAAGTGTATCTTTTGGTAAGGTATAATTCGTAATGTATACCTCTTGTCCAACATTAATGCTGGTAATATTCTTCTCCGGCAAGTTAATCTCCATCAACAGTTTGCTATAATCCATCAACGTTACAACAGCAGCATTGGCTACAACCCGTGTTCCGCTTGTCACTTGTGGCAAATCGACAATGGCTCCACGAAATGGTGCAACAACTTCCATTTTCGATAACTGAATCCTTGCATTCTCATAATCGGTATTGGCCTGGGCAAGTGCAACTTCTGAATTCTTCATTTCGCGCAAAGTAACGCCGCCTTTTTCATAAAGCGATTTCTGTTTCTGGTTCTCCAGTTCCGATATATCCAGGTTTAGTTTCTTGGTGGCAATGGCAATCGTATTTTGAGTTTCGGGATTTTCCAGCCTGACAATTACCTGACCTTTCTCAACGATATCGCCCAGTTTGAACTCACCGCCTGTTTTGGGATTCTTTTGTAACCTGTAGATACCCGCCATTTCGGTATTAAGTGTAACCTGACTTGCGGCAGTAGCAGTTCCCGTGGTGCTAATATACTGAACGATTGATTTTTTCACAACATCAGCCACCGATACAGGAATGGCAAGTTCGTTGTTGACCTGATTTCCCTGGTTTCCACATGCGGCCATTAGGGGTAAAAACGCCAGCAATACCCATTTACTACTTTTTTTCATTTTGAATTCCATAATATGTTGATTTTTTTAGATTGATTATTTCTTTATGCCAGCCTGGTATTCCTTCACAAATTTCTCTGGTACAACCGCTTCGTTTGTAGTAAAGTCGAACAACGATTGTATCTTAAGGTTGAGAAGTTCGATCTTGTAATTGATCAGCGACTGGGCATAAGCCATCTTATTATTCGATAACTGCACCTGGTACAAGTTTAAGTCCATACTAGTAAGATCGCCATTTTTATAGCGCTCCAAATTTATATCGTAAGTTAGCTGTGAATTTTTTTGCGTTTGAAGTGCAATTCCAATCTGGTTTTTCAGGTTACTAAGATTCCGGATGACCTGGCGGATGTCCAATTGAATCTGAACTTGCTGATTTGTCAGGTTCAATTTTTGTGAATTAATAACTGCCTCCTGTGCCCTGATCCTTGCTTTTCGTTCGCCCCAATCGAATACAGGAACATTGAAACCAAGACTAACCCTCGGGCTCTTAGTCGATTGATCGAATATATTTGCCAATACCGGATTGTCACCCGATAATCCCATCGAAAGGGTCATATCACCCCTAAATTCATTTGTTGCTTTAACTGCCAACATATCAAATTGGGAGGTTTCGACACTGATCTGGCGTTGTCTTAATTCCATTCGCGAAGCCATACCATGTTCAAGCGCTTTCTTGCCGTCAACTTCAATCGGAGTGACAGCAACATCAGTCATTACTGAGATTTCCTCAAAAATATCCATACCAATGTACTGTTTAAAAAGATCTTTCGCACTTTCGAGAGAGACACGTGCTGATTCCACACTCGATTCGGAAGTTGAAAGGTTCACTTCTGATTGATAAAGCTGCTCTTTTGCCGCCAGACCTGCTTCGACCTTATTTTTTATTATATCGTTACTCTTTTGGGTATTGGCCAATTCCTCCTGTTTAATAGTCAGGCTCATCTGGGCCAGGTACACATTGTAGAAAAACTGCGACACATTCTTTTCAAGCGCTAAACGCTGCATTGCATAGCTAAGCATTGCATTTTCATTGTTAAGCTCCAGTGTTTTTATCTGGGTCTTTGTCCTGTTATAGGTAAACAACGGCTGCGTAAGACTTAAATTAAGATTGTTGAAGTAAGATTTATTTGTACTTGAACCCGACAGCTGATCTGATGTATTTGATTGCCACCCGAATTGATTTGAAAGCGAAATCTTTCCATCGGTATAAAGAATCGGCTGATCGACCCTGAATGTACCTGAAGTGGTAAAGCTCTCATTCGTATACCATTGAGATATTCTGGCATCAAATCTTCGCATGTTACTATACTCTACAGGGTTTAGATTCAACGAAAATTGTGATTTTAACGCTGCCCGCTGAGCATTCAATGTTTCTGTTGTCCGTTCGAGATTATACAACGAACTCTGCAAACTTGGACTCCCTTTGCTGGCCATATCGAGCGCCTGTTCGAGTGTAACAATTGATTGTGCATTCACCTGAATCAAAAAGAGTGAAAACAACATCAGCAGGATAAATTTCTGTCTCTTCATTTTTTAAAGTATTCGGTTATTTTTCTTTTACAAGTTTGACTGCATCGGCAAAAATGTTTCTTGCCTTCGAAAGATTGCTGAGTTCAATTTTGACTGTATCGGGCGAGAAATGGTACGATCCGATTTCCATCCATCCACTGTCGTTATCTTTCATATTGACAATCTGATGATCCTGACCATCGTCATGAAAAATGGTAAAATTGTATTCTTCGTCTGTTTTTTCATCGCGGTTCCATCCACCCCTGATTTTAGGAATGTAAGCCGACAATTTATAATATCCAGCCACTTTAAGCGGAACATTCCAGGTGACTTTACGGTCGCCGGTTCCCCCTTTGAGATAATAGGCAGATCGGATCTGTTTCCCGTAAAATTGTTCATTTGTGGTGAGTGTCCATTCCACAGGGGGATTCCAGAATACAATTCCTTTATATTTGAGCTCCTTTTTGCCGCTTCCAATTGCCGAACCATCGGCTGGCATAAAAATCCGCTGAATCAAACTACTTGACCTTGGCTTGCTTACCACAAATCCTGGATCTTCGTTATCGAAAATGATTTCGTTAGGCTCTATCCCTTCAGTATAAGGAATAACCTCCTCTGCTTCTTCAGCTACTAATTTTTCGTCAATTTCTATTTTTCCGAATTGCTGTGATATGCTTGATGGAATGTTATGAGACGCAAATGTATTCACGGTTATCGACCTTGGTTCCCGGTTAAACAGATAGGTTATCTTTTTCGACACTTTACCATTAATTAAAACTGTCTTTTCGATATTGTCATCTGCACCACCGCCACGCATCCTGAAACCGCCACCGCGCTGACCTCCTCCCATTCTGAATGATACAGAAACAGCACCTGCGTCTTTTTCGGTATTGGTTATCACAAACGAAACCATTGTTTTAATCTGATCATCCTTTTTCAGTTTGACCGCGTTGACTTTTGAAATGATATAGCCTGGCAGCGACTTTGAGTTATACCATCCCGGAAGGTACTGATTGAGGTCCATGTTGAACGAACTCATTAACTGAGCATTCAATGTATCAATCGAATAAGCCTGAAACTTCTTTCCATCGATAAATTTGTGAATGAAATCATCAAATTTATCCGGACCAACAGCACCTTTCATTAAGGCAAACAGAAATCCGCTCTTTGTAAGAATCACATTATCTATAATATCCTGATCATCTTGTTTGTCGAGTATTTCAGCAAAAGATGCATCCTGCAAGGCGATATTCCCTTTCTCGTTATCGGATAAACCTGTAAAGTTCCGAACAAAAGTATTCCCTGTTTCGGTAGCCGCCTTCGAAAGGTATGATTCGATCGCCCTGTTAACAATTGGGTATTTATCAGATTTTACGTATGTTACAAAAGTGTAGTAATTCGGAAAAATAAAATAGGGATTGATCTCATCTGCTGTTGGTGATGGACCACCGAAATGGATTCCGCCACCTCCGCCACGGGCGGGAGTTGTCTTGCTACTCAAAAGCGCTTCATTCACAAACCTTTTCAGGTAATTCTCTTCTGTCTCTCTTGGACTGATTGTCTGGTTATCGTGACCCCCCCACCGTTCGGCTTGCTTTTTTTGTTCCGCAAAACTGGCACTTGGTAGTTTAAACCCACCTTCTGGCAAATATACAGTCTCGGGTTGTACCTGTTCTCCTGCTCCACTCCACACGTGCGTAAAGGAACAAAACTGCACAGGGATTTCGATCAAATTGAACCGTTTGTAAGGATAGGCGAAACGTACTTTTGTTTCCCACGTTTTGCGTAAATCGCGAATAACGGGAGGAAGTGAATCACGTAAAATTTTGAAAAACGGATCGAAAGTATTGTGGCCAGCTAAAAAAGTCAAATTGTATTTCACACTGTCAACATCGATTGAACGGGTTGTGTACCGGCCAATCGCGAGCGATATTTGCGGTAATTTGTTCTCGGGCATAAAATCAAATGTTCCGTTCCCTTCGTCAGTAATCTTTCCCTGCGAAATCGCCTGCAGTCCGTTGGCGGTTTTTACTTTCAGGTGAAAATCCGAAAACTGGGTGGTTTGCCATTTTAAACCATTTGTTGAATAACTGATTCCTGCACTTGGATACCAACGTGTTTCGGGAGTAAGCAACAGGTAATCGGGTGTAATAAAGGCATGTTTTTTATCTGCAATTCCATTTCCCCTGTTCAGCCATAACTCCAGCCTTTCGCGGGTCATATCGAGGTAGCAAAACGTTTCATCAATGGTGCCGCGATACGATATTTTCACATTGAATTCACCACCTGCCGGTAACGGAGAATCAGGCGTCAGTTTGATAATCTGTAATTCACGGCTAAATTTGGCGCCATTTACTGCAGTCACTTCAAGTCCAGGGTTAAGCGTAAGGATGATGTCACGAAGTGGTTCACTCGTCAGATTGGTTAATACCATATCTGCTTCACCGGTAATACCTTCGCCTTTATGCTCAATAACCAGGTCGCACTTTTTCACGTCAACTTTGGGAGAAGCCGCATATTTGTTATTCAGTTCAAGCATTTGAGTCCGGTGGTTATCATTTGCATCTATATTACTGATGTATTTGAATCCCAGGCCAAAACCAATTGACAAAAAGACAATGCTAAATACCAGGGTCGTTTTCCTGATCACAGGTGATTGCGGAAGACGTTGCAATAACATGATGGTCAAGCCAATAAATCCAAGGCCCAGGAAGAAGTAGATTCCCCTGTGAATCAGAATATCTTTCAGAAAACCAAAACCAACAAAATCGGAGTAGGTCATTGGCAGGTGAAATGCCATGTAATCGAAAAGATAGTGGTAAATATTCTGAAGGTAGAAAAGTGTAGCGGCAATATAACCAAGCAATATCACGAATGTAACCGCCTGATTTTTAATCACCGACATCAGGAAGAAAGAGAAGCCAAGAATAAAAATCAAAGTTGGCAAACTAATCAGGAAAAAGTAGTAGAAATAAGGTGCCAGCGAGAATTGCGTATAAGGAGAAGCGAGGTTGAAAACGGCAACCATGCCCAGCGCTACGAAATTCAAAACAAAAAACACCCATACATTTCCGATCGTCTTGCCGATCACATAGTCGGCATTGGTCATCGACCGCATGTAAATAACTTCGGTTGTATCGAGCTTTTTATCCCGCTTCAGGAAATCGGAAGCAAGGAATACAGCGATAATTGCTTGCGCTATGTTGATGATGTACAGATTGATAAACGGGATCATCGAAGGCAGGGCAACCATGTCGCCATTTGGCCAGCCGATACTTGTTTGGGTCCCCAGGTTAAACAGGAAGACGAAAAGCAGTGCCAGGATGGAGAAAATTCTGAAAAACCAGCTTCGGAACAGCGTTTTTGACTCGTATTTTGATACGGTCAGAATATTGTGAATTGCTTTCATCCGTTAGTATTTTGTTTTTTTAAGGCCGGATGGAACTCGCATGTGAAGTTAACATCCTTGTTTGTAATTAGCGAACATGCTCGTTTCATATCAGATAGTTGGGAGTTGAATTTAAATGAATTAAACTCAAAATGGAATTGCGAAAACATTCAGCTTTAGATCTCATGCCAATGCTGATTAAGTTCGTTCTCCATAAAATTCACGTAGGCATGTTCCAGATTTGGTTCAATCTGTTCACCTTTATAGCCGTTTATTTCTTTGGAAACCACCTGGACTTCCCAGCCATCTTCGGAAGGTATAGAGGAGATGATCGGATATTTATCCTGAATTTCATGATATTCGGTGTCTGTCGCATCAATTCGCCAGACATTATTCCGTGCCTGATCAATCAGTTGTTCGGGTGATCCTTTAAAAGCGAGAAGGCCTTTGTTCATAAGGGCCATGTCGGTGCAGGTACTCGAAATATCACCTACAATATGTGTCGAAAGAATGATTACAACATCGCGTTCGCTGATTCGAGTGAGAAGGTTTCGAAACCTGATCCGCTCTTCGGGATCGAGCCCTGTTGTTGGCTCATCAACGATAATGATCTGCGGATCGCCAATCAGTGCCTGTGCAATCCCTAATCGTCGTTTCATCCCACCCGATAGGTTATTGGCAAAACGGTTTCGTGCTTCGTAAAGTCCAACTTCTTCGAGCATTTTCTCAACTGCATCATTCCTTACCGATGATTTATTCATCCCGGCAAGACGGGCAATGTAATCAAGAAACTCATAAGTTCGTAATTTGGCAAAAAACCTGAAATCCTGCGGCAGGTAGCCAAGCATCGACCTGATTTCTTTTCGGTTTTTCTGAAGGTCAAGGCCATTGACAAGAATCTGACCTGAGGTGGGTTTTGCCAGTGTAACTAGGATGCGCATCAAACTCGATTTGCCCGCTCCGTTGGGTCCCAACAGACCAAACATCCCGTTCTCAATGGTCATACTCACATCTTTCAATGCGTGATTTCCGTTAGGATAGACCTTATTCAGTCCGTTGATCTCAATTTTCATGCGTTAATAATTTGTTTTTTAATGGTCGCATGGAATAGCCATAAGATCATTGTTAGTTTGCGAGAAGTTTCTCTCATGACTATTTCACTATTAAGTTGTGTTACTGGTTTACTTTGGAATTACATTTCTAACTTCGTTTCGACATTATAAGTATCAAAAGGTTTAATTGGGGCACACAATAAAAGAGTTATTTTCTAACTTTATTTTTAATTATTATGCTTTTACAGATTTTGATCCATTTGAGCATCCTTTTTAAATTAAATGAAAAGGTCAGATCTCCTGTTTTAAAGAAAATTATGCCACGAAGACCCAAAGACACCAAGGTTACACAAAGTTTTTTAGTGATTAACTAAGCTTTGTAATGCTTTGGTTCTTTGAGTCCAGGTGGCATTCTCTGAATTCAGAAACTTTTTATTCAATAATCATTTACATTTATCTTACTTGTCTCATCTTTTTTCAACGAAATCTCCCTGGGTTGCCTGACATAGATTTTTGAACTATCCGACAACATGCCACTGATTTTATTTGCTTTCATTTCAAGATTTGCCTCCGAATTCTGAAGTACCAATCCCAGCGAATCGATCCTGAATTCGGATGAATTTATCCGTGAATGATTCTTTGCAACGATATCCAAAACCTGGAAAGCAGATTTCACAAGTGTATCCTGATTGAGCCAAAGCTCACTTTCATCCAATGCGAATAACAATTTTCCTAAACCGATACGATCAAAGCTGATATGCGATTTTTCCAATTGTATGCTCCTTAACGAATCGGTAGCATGAATCGTAACTGAAACATTGCGATGATTAGTTTTCTCAAAGTCACTCACCGTCAAAGTGTCGCCTATTATCGTATAATTTACTTTGGGAGCAATGGAGTCTTTCAGATATGACACTTCAATAAACGAAGAATCATTTTGGACAAGTGTAATATTCATGCTGTTGTATACCCGAAGCGCTTTGAATACCGGGAGGATCTGCTTATTCACTTTAAAATCAGAATGCTTTCCATCGTCCCTGCTGCCATGAATCCGGATATCAATTACGGTAGCCAGGATTAATACGGCAATTGTGCTGAGTAACGATATAAATATAATTTTGCTTGTTTTCATAGTAATCTATTTAATAGTTGATTCGAAATAGGGTTTTAGTTCTTCGAAGGTGATATCGAGCATTTTGGTCTGCTTCACAATTAATGGCAAATCGGTTTCGAAAAACTCCTGCCGTTTCCATTGATGAATTATTCCCATCGCTTCGCTGCTCACATAATAGCCTACACCGCGCTTATTATCAATGATTCCGCGAGTTTGCAATTCACTGTAAGTGCGCATTACCGTATTTGGGTTGACACCCATTTCGCTGGCAAGATCTCGTACGGAAGGGATCTTTTCACCCGGGGGATATTTCCCCTCCATCACTTTCTCCGAAATGCTGTCGGCTATTTGAAGAAAGATTCCTTTGGTATTTTTAAATTCCATAATTAAGCCTCCTTCTCTTTTAATTTAAAAAAAGCGATTGATAGCAGACTAAGATTTATTAATGTGCTTAGTATTCCAAGGAACACAAGTGCATCGTCCGAATTATTCAAATTCATAAATAGAACCCTATGGTTCACTGTATGAATATGTTCAAGGCCAAGTCCTTTTACCAAAAGAAAGACGAAAAAGCCATACCCTGCAATAATTGATAAGAATGCGAAAACGGTTTTCAACAGCGGTGATTTTGAAAAGTGGCTTGCACCTGTGAAGGGGGCTATAAAAACAAACAAGATCCCTTGTATTGTTAAAATCAATGCCCAGAACTCAAATTTGCCATTTTTGACGATCGCTAAAAATCCGTCGCGAAATGAAAATTTATAATTTGCTAATTCTGGAATAAATGAATGTACTATAATTCCTTCAATATTGGCTACCAACCAGAACAACAATGGCATTAACACAATATAGAGTACAATCCTGGTTAATAGCTCGAATGTATATTTTTCTGAAACAGAGGCGGGTAACATTAAGTATACCATGCTCTTCTCTTTCGAACGGAAAGCTGGAAATGAGAGACAGGTATAGATAAAGCCAAACTGGAAAAATAGAAATATGAAAGCTGCCGTACTATCTTCGTTGTCCCAGTTGCGGAAATTTGCCGCGGATTGCATTACAATCAATGCGATGAATATAATGGCGGAAAATCCGGCCAACGTGATACCAATCGGCTTTTTGTAAATGATCATCGATTGTTTGCACAACAGCACCAATCGTTGGATCGAGAATGAATTATTTGTTTCCATAGGATTATCCGATTTTTTTTCCGTTAGTAATTGCATTAAAAAGTAATTCGATATCGACTTCCGTCTCGGCATGTCCGTTTGGCATCATCAGACGGTATCCGCCAGGAACAGCCTCACTGTAAATGGCGCCTTCCACATCGTTGGAAGTGCCTGTGATAAAGCACACTTTTTGTGAGATTTCTGCAATGGTCTGCTGGAATATTACTTTGCCCTTATCGAGCATGATAATCTTATCAATGAGGTTCTCCACGTCTTTTACCTGGTGGGTTGAGATCACAACCAACTGATCCTCATTAAGAGATCCGGCCAGAATTTTGCGGAACAATGATTTTGAGGGAATGTCGAGACCATTTGTCGGCTCATCAAGCACAAGTAACCGGCATCGTGTTGAGAGGGCAAACGCGATCAGGAATTTCTTCTTTTGTCCGTGTGAAAGGCGTTGCAAATTATTATCGGGCCGGAGTTCAAACTCTGTGTTGATACGGTCCAACATCGCGTGGTCAAAACTCGGATAAAAAGGAGCGTATGCTTTCTGGTAATCGTTGATGGAGATCGGAGGGAAATAAAATTCCTCGGGCACCAGAAAAACATCATTTAGCATTGTCACTTCCCGTTTCCGGGGATTGTGATTGAGGACAGACAAATCGCCCGACTGAGGGTGAAGCAATCCTGTAAGCAGTTTGAGCAGGCTGGTTTTGCCGGCTCCGTTTTTCCCCAACAATCCGGTGATGCTTCCTGCTTCGAGGTGCACCGACAAGCCGTTGAAAAGCGCTTGCTGCCGGGGATAACCAAAATGAAGGTCTTTAATCTGAATCATAAGTTGAATATTTATTGTTTTAGTGTACTACGTTACTAACACAGTGCAAATATAAAACTATTCAATTCAGATTTCCAAATGTTTTTGAAAAAAAATGAAAATAAATTTCAGGGGATAAAAACAATGAACAGGCTGAGTAGTCTATATTCCAATTTTTCAGACGATTGCATTATAATTTAATAATTCTTCTTAAATCATCCGGATTTTGTCTGCAATCCCAAATCGACAATACAATTATAAAATCCGAAGTCGTTTCATAGATAATCAAATAGTCTCTTAAAACTTTTACTCTCACATTTTCTTTGTCTGAAAGCTTCCCTAACAATGGATACGCACAGATTAATTTTAGAGACTCTTTAATTAATACATTTAGTTTTAAACTGAAAATAGTAGATCCGTTCCGGTTATTCCAGTATTTTAATATCGCAATTCTCTCTTTTTGTGCCCTTTCTGTCCAGATTACTTGCCTAGCCATTCTTCAATTTCATTGTCAGCTTGTTCACTTTTTAAAAATTGACCATTCTTAAATTGCTGTTGGCCTTCTTCTACAGCCTTCTTTTGTTCATCAGAGAGTTTGTATATGCTTCCATCAGTTTCTTCATTGGCTATTAAACGGTACATCTCTTCCAATATCCCGCTATTTTCAGTTTGATTAATTTTCCCTATCAATCTTTTCTTTAGTTCTGTTACTGTCATGATCATCGTTTTTATGCAATACTATAAATAGTAATCCATTGCTTTAATAGTCGTCAAATATAATTGTCTTTGATTGTCACCTCAAATTTACGATTTATATTTTTCAGTTTTATTGCTGCATTTTTTCTAAATATATTTCAACCACCAACTGTTGTGTTCCGTTTTATATTTTCCAAACCAAAGGCAAGGTTTATACAAGATCATGACAATACTCATCCAAATCAAATAGATCGCCCAAAGTTCAACTCCGCTTTGCGCTCCTGCCGGTCTGCCAAAAGTCCCTGAAGCAAAACTAAGCTCCGACCAGTTGAAACCTTGTGAAAACATCAGGGCGATCATCAAAACATGGATCAGGTAAAAGTGAATCACAAAATAAAACAAAGGCACTTTCCCGTAGACAGATACCACTTTTGTAAATCTGTTGTTTACGCGGTCGGTGAAGGCGAGTACCAAAAACATGACACCCAATGTGATTAAACTAAACAAGAGTGATGGAGGATACTTAGTCACATTGATAAACGACAGAAATGTATAGATGCCATCCTTTTGCTGAGACCACGTTGACGGGTCGCCATAAATATTGATGAATCGCAGTAAAGCAAACAGCAGCAAAGCACTTAACCCAATTTTCAGGAGCACATTTTTTCTGATTTCACCGGCCATTGTAAATATTTTCCCCGTTGCGAAACCGACAAGCATAATTCCCAACCACGGAATTGGCGGATATCCCATAATAAAATTGGTATGTGTTGTCAAAGGAAACAGTGCAGTTGCAAAAAATGGGGACAGCAGAGCTTTAATCATCGAACCATCTGCAAACGGGATCAGCGGTAACAGGTTATGGCAAAAGATGATCCCCAGTCCAATCAGTCCTATTGTTTTTGAAGATAGTTTTAGCAAAAATGCAAGAACAATAAATCCAAAGCCAATCGTGGCGATTACCTGAAACAGAAAAGTATGAAAGCCTAAATCGAAAAACAGACCCAGGTTAACGATTGAAAATTCAAGCGCTATCAGCCACAAGCCTCGTTTAATAAGAAAACTTCTGCTTTGAGAGACATTATTCCGGTTAATAAACGACAGATAAGCCGATGTGCCAGCCAGAAAAACAAATGTCGGTGCACAAAAATGGGTGACAAAACGTGTAAAAAAGAGTAGGGGAGTGGTGGTCAATAAATCTGTTGGGTACTGAGTAATCGAGTTGATGTGCATTAGATCCCTTACATGATCCAGCGCCATTACAATCATTACAAGACCTCTTGTAATATCAATGCTTTTAATTCTTTCCATTATAATTATATCACGCTGTTTCCCTGAGTGTAAGCGACGCCATTATCCACAAAAAGAAAATATAGCCGGTCAGGATTATAAAGTCCAGGTAGGTATTGCTCAGTGAATATTCGGGTTTGATAATTTCGTGGATGATATTCACCGCATAATGTAAAGGAAGACATTTCCCGATAAATGCAGCCCATCCGGGCAGTGCGTTTACATCAATGAACAACCCGGTGAGAAAGACCGAAGGGAGAATGATCAGCGGAATAAAAGGAAACACATGCCCCTCATGCCTGGCAAAGGTTGATATAAAAATCCCCAGCATTACTGAAACAATCGCAAGCAGCCAAATGACAATGAACAAGATAAAAACGGTCTCTTTGCTGTAATCAAGCTTAAACAGCCAAAGCGACTCAAAGAGAACCGCCGCAGCCTGGATGGTGGCGAGACCCAGGTATCCGATGGTGTACCCGCCAATAATTGAAGACTGACGGTAACCACTTATCAACATTCTTTCAAGCGTTCCCCTTGTCCTTTCCTGAACCAATAGTATGGCACATAAAATGAAACACAAAAAATGTAATATAAAGGCGCTGATGGGAATCGTAAAATCTGTTATCGGAAAAGGAGACGGAAATGCATCAAACAGAAGTTTTAAAAAATAGATAATGATCAGCGGGGCAATAATGCTCAGGACAAGAAAACGCCGGTCGCCCTGCAACTGTTTCATTACACGTTTAGCGATTGTCAATGTGTTCATTTCTTTTCTTGTTTTTCTTTTTCATCGATCATCGAAAGCACAATATCTTCCATATTGTCGGGGTGAAGTGTGATCGATGTTATATTCTGATTTAAACCAAATCGTTGTAATTCAATCGCCAGGCTATCCGGGTTCGAATCAATAATGCTTTCTCTGGTCTCGCCGTTTTCAGTTATTTTCAAGGTCGTCCGGCCTCTTTCGAGGATGTTTTGTGGTGTATCAACAACCAGAATTTCACCGTTGCGAAGGATGGCCACCTTATCACAAAGCAATGCCTCCTCCATCAGGTGCGTGCTGATAAACAGTGTCACGCCGCTGTTGGCCAACTGACGGAACAATTTCCACAATTGAAGTTTCAGGTGAGGGTCAATGGCAGCGGTTGGTTCATCCAGAAAAACAATTTTCGGCTCGTGAATAAGTGCACAGCAAAGCGATACTCTCTTTTTCATTCCGCCTGAAAAATTTCTTACAAGGTCATCAGCACGATCCGTCAATTCAGCAAAAGCAATCATATCGCTGGTCTTCCTTTCCAGATCGGGAATATGTTGTGCACTTCCGAAAAAAAGGATATTCCTTTTTGCAGTAAGGTCATCGTACAGGGAGGGCGATTGCGGCATATATCCGATTTGCCTGCGAAGTTTCCATTTATCGCGCCGCGGATCCATTCCCAATACTTTGACATTTCCTGAAGTTGATTTCAGCGCGCCCACAAGTGCCTTTATCAGCGTAGTTTTCCCTGCCCCGTTCGGACCAATCAGCCCATAAATGGTTCCTTCCGGCACGTTGAGCAGGATGTTTCTTAGTGCATGGAGTTTCCCGTAATCCTTACAGAGGTTGTCAATTTCGACAGCATTTTCCATAGATCAATTTTATCAATTTTCTTTTGATTTAAAACGATGTTTTGATGCAACATTCGTTTAAGTTTTTAGTCTTTGCTCCAAAATACTTTTTACAACAAATATAGCTTTTGATTAATGAAATATTTCCTTCCTCTGATACATCGATTAGCAATATGTCTGATACTCACTCATCTCTTTTCATCTACCTACTCACAAACCGTTGAAAAGAAAACCTACCAGACCGCTTTTACGAACAGTGCCCCCGAAATTGACGGACTGATGAACGACTCCTGTTGGAATACAGTACCCTGGAGCGGCGATTTTATTCAAACACAGCCTTATGAAAACAAATCGCCTTCACAGCAAACGGCCTTTAAAATACTGTTCGACGACGATAACCTCTACGTGTTTATCAGGGCTTATGATACAGAAGCAAGCAAAATAAGCCGAAGGATATCGCGCAGGGATAATTTCGACGGCGACATGGTGTCGATCAATATTGACAGTTATTACGATCAGCAAACTGCCTTCGCCTTCACTGCGATGGCATCGGGTGCCAAAGGTGATGAAGCAGTTACCATGGATGGGAATAACTGGGACGATAGCTGGAACCCTATATGGTACCTGAAAACTTCCATCGATGACAAAGGATGGAGTGCCGAGATGAAGATACCACTCAGCCAGCTCAGGTTCGGGAAAAAGGCGGATCATATCTGGGGAATCCAGCTGATGCGGCATATTTTCCGGCTGGAGGAACGCTCTACGTGGCAGTTTATTCCGAAAGGTTCTCCGGGTCAGGTTCACTTGTACGGCGAATTGCACGGTATCAGCAATATCAAACCAAAAAAGCAGATCGAGTTGCTTCCTTATACCGTAGCACGTGCAGAAAGATTCGAAAAGGTTGAAGGTAATCCTTTCCAAACGGGGAAAAAGAGTGCTATTTCTGCCGGTCTCGACGGGAAAGCCGCCATCACGAATGATCTTACGCTCGACTTTTCAATCAACCCCGACTTCGGACAGGTGGAAGCCGACCCGTCGGAAGTTAACCTTACCGCTTTTGAAACCTATTTTTCGGAGCGGCGGCCTTTCTTTGTTGAGGGAAAGAATATCTACCAGTTTGAACCCTCAAACACAATTGTGATCAACAACTTCAGCGCAGATAACCTTTTCTACTCGCGCAGGATAGGCCGGTCGCCGCATAATTATCCAACCCTGGCTGCGAACGAATATGCCGACGTTCCTGAATCATCGACGATTCTTGGTGCGATGAAACTGTCGGGCAAAACAAAAAATGGGTTGTCGATTGGTGTATTGGAAAGCATTACCGCGAATGAAAATGCAGTGATCGACAATGCCGGAACCCGCCGGAAAGAGTCGGTTGAGCCACTTACCAATTATTTTGTCGGACGCGTTCAAAAGGATTTTGGCAAAGGAACAACCGTGCTTGGTGGAATTCTGACCGCGGTGAACCGGGATATCACGAACCCAGCACTCAATTATCTTCCGACGGCAGCCTATACGGGTGGCATCGACTTCAGTCACAACTGGAAAGAACGCGCCTGGTATGTCGCCGGAAATGCAGAATTCAGTTATGTGAAAGGAAACGAACAGGCCATGCTTAATACACAGCAATCATCAGCGAGGTATTACCAGCGTCCTGATGCGAATTACCTCTCCGTTGATTCTTCCCTGACTTCTTTGTCGGGATATGGGGGAACCTTTAAATTCGGGAGATTCAGCAAGAAAAAACTACAGTTCGAAACCAGTTTTACGGTCCGTTCTCCCGGGCTGGAGTTCAATGATATCGGGTACATGCGTTATTCGGATATCATTCACCACGGTACCTGGGTCGCCTATTACCTGCGCGATCCCTTTTCCATCTTCAATAACTTCTACCTGAATACAAATTACTGGATGTACTGGAATTTCTCTGGCAAGCTCCTTTCAAGCTTTACGAATATGAACTTTAATTCACAGTTTAAGAACCGGTGGCGGATGAATGGGTCCTTCACACGCATCAGTGAGAATACTTCCACGAATTTGTTACGCGGAGGTCCGTCGATAATATTGCCTGGCAGTGAAGAACTCAACCTGAATGTTTCGACCGACCAATCGAAAAAAACCTCGTTTAACATCGGTGGCTATGTAGGTCTGGGGGATGTGAAAAGTTACAAGGCGCAGCAATATTGGATGGGGATAAATGTCAGGCCAATGAATGCGCTCTCTATCACCTTTTCTCCGAGCTATAATATTCAGAACAGTGAATTGCAATATGTCGAAGCCACCCAGATGAACAGTAATCCGCGTTATCTTTTTGGCACACTCGATCAGAAAACGATCAGTTTCACTTTCAGGTTAAACTATACGTTTACCCCTGAACTCTCGCTCGAATACTATGGTCAGCCGTTTATTTCGGCCGGAAAGTATACCAATTTCAAACGGACCACCAACACGATTGCCGATAAATTCAGTAACAGGTATCATACTTTTGTGAACAATGAGATCGGATACAACGGGGTAAACAATACCTATTCAATTGATGAGGATAGCAATGGTTTATCAGATTATTCATTTACGAACCCCGATTTTAATTTCCGGCAGTTCCGTTCAAATCTCGTTGTAAGGTGGGAATATTTGCCCGGATCGACTATTTTCCTGGTGTGGTCGCAGGGCAGAACAAGTTCAGATACGAATGGTTCGTTTGAATACGGGAGCGATATGAAACAACTGTTTGGAATTCAACCACACAATGTATTCCTGGTGAAATTTTCTTACTGGTTCTCCTTATAAGAATCAGTCGCTTCTGAATCCAACAATACTATTTAGAAATAAGGTGCATCGTGTAATAAGGAAACCATGAGTAGGTCCTGCCGGGCAGGCTCCACGATTGGTTCGCAGCAGTGATTTTTTTGTTTGAAATTCTGCGAACCCTTGGCTTCTCATCCATGAAGTGAATAAAATCTGGCGTGACTTTTTCAAAAGTAATCTTCGTCTCAGAAATTTCGGATAAAGCCAAATCATAAATCGTTCCCGGATCTTTCTTTTTCATGTCTTGAGTATTTGAGTATTAGTTCTATGAGTTTTTTGTCAGCTAATGATGCAAAGAAAATGCTTTTTATATTCGGTGTGTCTGGTTTCAATCCCAAGTTATTAACATTTCGTTTTTACTTATCAGCATACTCCCTGAAGATGATAAGGCTAATCTGCAAATTCATCAAAAAGATCTTTAATACTATATAATAGGAATAGCCATTCAGTTGTTACCCTTATAGAAGATAATTATTTTCAGGAAGATTGTCTTTTTAGAAATTCAGATTTAAGTAATACCTGAGTACGATGGTTACCAAAGCATAAAGCGCTTGAAAACCAATAAGGTTTTAATGGTTGATGGTACTATAATCGCTGCTAAGGAAAGGCTTTGAAAATAAGGTTTAAAACCTACTATATTCCAAAATCGAGGGGACTTAATAAGAAAATGGGAATAAGGCGAATTTTGTAAACATGTATAGGAAAGTTCTTTCACGCATTGGCTCATCCGGCGCATGGAGGCGTCGATCTTTTGCTGAACGTTCGATTGCGCCGGTTTCTCATTCGATCCTCTGCCCCGGGTGGCGCTTCGCTTACCCGGGATTATTAAGCTTCGACCCTTTCAGGGTCTTCTTACCAATTCTACTAATAATCAAGGTGATATTGTTCTAAGCCTGCCCTGAAAGGGCATCATATGAATAACCCCGGGTAAGTGAACGAAGTGAGTGCAACCCGGGGTAGAATGCCTGAAATGAAGCCGGCGCATCTGCTTTGAATCATCAAAAAGCTACTGTGCTATGCGCCGTTTCAACAAAAACCGCCAGAAATACTTTTACTATACAGTTCTTCTATATAACTAAATCGAAAAGACTTTTGTATGCTTATTACTCAGATGCTGTCTCCTTCGGTGCATAGAAGAAAAATTCTTCAGTTGGCTTGACGATTATTTGTCCGCTTTGTCCGTTACCAGCCCAGCCCATTGCGGAAGATCCATGCTGTCCTGAAGTCCCGCTGCTGCCATTAGGACTTCCATTTCCTCCGGAACCTCCGTTTCCGCCACTGCCTCCATTTCCATTCATTCCCCCCGAACCACCTTCGCTATTGGCCACAAACAGGTGCTGATAGGGTAGGGCATCATCGGTAAAATAGAGCGTGATGTTCCCGCCATATCCTCCTTCACCACCGAAACCTCCGGCACCGCCATATCCGCCATCGCCGCCATCTTCGCCGGGACCCTGAAACTCAACAACTGTTTCAACCACGGTTTCGACATCTACCAAAACCGTTTCGTCAACTTCCACATCTTCTTCGACTTCAACCTCTTTTCCATCGGCATTGGTTACTTTCTTCTTTTGCTTTTTCGTTACTTTTTTCGTGACCGGTTTCTGTACGATTTTCTTCTCCGTTCGTGTTTCGGTCCATTTCCGGCCATCGCTGCCCGATGATCCGTCGCCACCATTGCCGCCCGATCCGCCCACACCACCGGAACCGCCACGGGAATATACAGTCATGCTGCCACCCTCCGGATTAACCAGGTAGCGGAATTCTTCGCCTGTGAAACTGTTTTGGGCATAGACATAAAGCAAATCACAGTTAAGAACCGAGTCGCGGTACAGGTCGACCCACACACCCAGATCGGGTCCGTCTGATCCGAACTCACCGTTTTGTCCGTTGCCGCCATTACTGCCCGGAAACCCCGAACTGCCATTGGTACCCGAAAAACCCGATGTGCCGGAATTGCCGCTCAATGACAGTGTGTAAGCATGTTTATAATCGAGTAATACTGAGAAAGTATCGGTGACCGATCTGTTTAGCAGCGACTGGACAACCAGCGATGCCCGGTGCGAATCAATCTTCGTAAAATCGGGCTCGATCGTAAATTTTCCGCTCTTCCACGTACCGCCATTTGTATAAAACCGAAAATTGGCCGATTCCTTGCTGCTCCTTAAATTGGCATAAACCCTTTTTTCTCCGTTGTTAAATTCAGCAAGCAGTTCACCTTTGATCTGACTTCCAGGTGATTTATCAAACGCTTCCGTTGGTCGATACTTAATTTTGGTTTCATAATTCAGCGGCAGCAAAAGTTCCTTTGCCTTTTCGGGCTGCTTTCGCGGCCATACTTTGATGCCGATGTATTTTTCCTTTGACGGGACCAATTCTTCATTCACTGAGATCCGTCCTCCGGAATTGGTTCCTCCCGAAATCTCCGCCTTATAATTCCACCACCAGACAGAACCGCCGTCCAACCCGACTGTTTTCTTTACCTTCCCGTTTTTGTAATAGGATATTATGCCAATATGAAACGATTCACCGGGTAACACCAATTGCTGATTGTCGAAAACGATCTGTAAGGAATCGATTTTGGGCGCAAACGGAAACCCTGCAGCGGTCGTACTCATTCCGGACAACAGGAAAGCGATGGCAATCAGAAGCTGATAAATTTTCATTATAATCTGAAGTTATAAAAGCTGGTTTACAGGTACAGGATTTAAGTGATCCGATTTGATTCAAAACTAATCAATCTATGATTAATTCTTCTATAAATAATGATGTTGTTAATTATAAAATCCGTTGCGTCGGGGTAACGAAAGAAATAAGGATTTGTTGTTTGGGCAGATGCGCTTGCGGATGGGGTGGGGAGTTTTTAAAACCTGTCAGGTTTGTGGCATCCCGGGATTCGCAACCCCGCCCGACTTCTCAACTGGGTTCGTATCTTATTTTGTGATCTGGATGGCGTCAATGAAATAGTTTATAGTACTAATAATTAAATATTTACAAATGATATCAACAACACAAATTATGAAAAAAAATGAACCTTTAAAAAACAACCTGCCATCAATGAGCTTAATGGAAGTCTTAAACATGGTAGATCAATTAAACAGTTTTTACAACAATGATTGTAATGATTGCGGAAACGAAAGAACAGCAATGAAATTTGAGGATTTACCGCATTTTACCCGACAAGTATTTACGGAGCTTATAAAAAGGCCTGAATACAAAAACGGTGTTATTTATCTTTACTGCAAACACTGTGATCAACATTCAATGTTAGGGAATCCTTACGAGAGATAAAATCTGCAAAACAGAAATACTACTAAACTAAATCCGCGTCGTGCGGATTTAGTTGTTTTACAATAAATTTATGCAATAAAAAGTGTTAATGACAATACTATTTTCTACCTTTGTTAGGTTTAAAGTAAAATTTATGTCAAGATTTTTTCATCTTAAAATAGACTCGTTTTGAGCTTTGTTGAAAAATATTTATCATAAATAAACATTCATACTAAGCAGCAAATTTACAATCATTCTTAATAAAATAAAAATGGATACAATTAATAATAGAGTGCAAACCATTGTAAATATGTACTATAAAGGTAATGTTAGTGAGTTTGCAAGAAATATTAATGTGAGACAATCAACGCTAAATGGCATACTCGGATTAAGAAAAGTTAATCCAACAAGTGAAACTATTGAAAAAATACTTAACGCCACGGTTGTAAACATCAATCCCGAATGGTTAATGACCGGTAAAGGTGAAATGATTAAAGAAAAAGAAAAAAGCACTGTTGCAGCCGTCAGCAGGGAGGCTGAACAAAGCATTGTTGAGAATGCGATATTAAGAAAGCAACTTGCAGAATACAAGAAAGAAGTCAAGGAGTTAACTGAAATCGCAGCAGTATTGAATTACCAGTTAGAATTAATGGAGAAGGAGAATAAAACCCTTAAGGTGCAAAAAGGGGACTAAATTAATTACAGTATTTGGAAGCCTGTGGCTTCTACTGTTTTAAATTCTACCCATGAAAATATTGGAATTAAAAAACAAATCAATACCTGAATCCGACAAAATTATTTAAGAAAATGAGGAATTAAAAATTCAAATTGAATATGAAAAACATAAAATATTTGAATTAGTCATGCAAATAGCTGACACAACACATAAACTTTGGTTATACTGACGTACAAAATATCATTTTAGAACGTTACGGGTTTACTTTTATGAAAGTAGATATTAACCCCATTAAAGTAACGGCTAAGGCAAAAGTTGAAAAGAACGTATTTTTAAAAATAGTAATGTTTATGATGTTTTTAACTATTGTGGAGGACTGTTCGGCTATGTATTAAATTTTGTCAAACCAATTTGAAAAAACTAAATTAAAATCATGAAAAAATTAATTTTATATTTAAAAAATGCACTGGTCACAATATTAATACTCTTTGTATTGTATGTATTCGTAGGTAGCGTAATTGAGACGATGCCTAAGAATGCGGAGGTAATGGTTGACGATGGTTTAAAAATATACTATTCGCCAATGTATTTTTACGACAACAGAACCAAAGCAAGACTTGATCTTAGGCGGGCTGCCTATTCAGACATAAAAGGTAAAGGATATAGACCTGATGAAAAATGCCGGGATCTTGGGTATTTTACAAATGATCTTGGGTCGCCAGCATGGGAATGGCTCGATTCAGCAGGGATATGGAAGCAAAAACATAGATGGAACCCGGACGGATCGTGGAATTGGTAAAATCAAGTTATAAAATTAAAATCATGGAAAATCAACTTGGAAAAAGTATTGTAAAAGCATCAATAATATTATCGGTGGTAATGATTATTTGCATGGCAATGTATGTCGGAAACTGTAAAGTAAGATATACTCCGATCGGAGATACATTTTATATTGATCAACATACGGGAAAAACGTATAGTATTGATGGCACAGCAATGAATTAATCCAACTATTAAAAATGAAGTCACACAGAAAAGTTGAACGGAGCCACTTAATGACGCTTTGTGGGAAACTATTTTCTCAAAAAACAGGCGTGTTTTAAGACCGATTTCGTTAAGTATTTTCCTACAATCTTATTGTTTAATTACGGAATATATACGGAAATGGAGATAATGGTTAATAAATCGCTAATTGAAAGCAGGTTGCAGACATAGAGCGTTTGACTGGCAGTCAAACGCTCATCGGTTCGATTCCGATACAAACTATTGGATTAATAGGTTTTTTCGATTTCAATCTAAATCGCAAAAGGACAAATTGGTTTTTATCCAGTGAAAAAAAAAGATTAAATTTAAAACTTAAGTGACCCCTGAAATGTCCCCTAAAAAAGAAAAACCTCTTTAATCAATTGATTAATAGGGGTTTTGTTTTTGAATCTGTTGTCCTGTCAGGTTTGTGACATCCCGGATTTGCAACCCCGTTCGACTTTTCATTTGGTTCGTCTGTTCCCCAAGGCACTAACTTCCTGTTAAGAGCGCCAAAACCGATGCTTTGAACTCCGACGCCGATGTTCTGAACTCCGACGCCGATGTTCTGAACTCCGACGCCGATGCTTTGAACCACGAAGCCGAAGTTCAGAACCACGAGACCGATGCTTTGAACTCCGAAGCCGAAGTTCAGAACCACGAGGCCGATGCTTTGAACTCCGAAGCCGAAGTTCAGAACTCCGAAACCGAAGTTCAGAACCACTAAGCCGATGTTCAGAACCACGGAGCCGAAGTTCAGAACCACGAAGCCGATGCTTTGAACCACGAAGCCGAAGTTCAGAACCACGAGACCGATGCTTTGAACCACGAAGCCGAAGTTCCGAACTACGAGGCCGATGCTTTGAACCACGAAGCCGATGTTCAGAACCACGAGACCGATGCTTTGAACCACGAAGCCGAAGTTCAGAACCACGAGACCGATGCTTTGAACTCCGAACCAAAGTTCCGAACAACAAAATTGCCCTTCCAATGTCTACCGGAAGGGCAATTTATATTTTCGAAGTATCCGTTACCTATTTTGCATCTGAAGGACCTTTTTTAGTGTGCCCTGGAAAACGTGCTCTCAGATCTTCATAGATTGTTTTCATCCCGGGTTCGCCAGCTTTGGCAGCCCCTTTAACAGCGTTATAGAAGATGAGTGATGCTGCGTAGGCTTCGCTACCTGCCTGCATCGTGGTATCATCTAATTTTTCAACCAGTTGCTGAAGAGGTAACAGAACCTTTCTGAGTTCAGTAACCGCAATTACATCCTTTTCGAACTCACCCATATCGAGAAATTTTGGAATCACTCTTAGGTTCTGTTTGGCATATTCGAGGTTCTTATTCACGAATGCCACCGTTTTATCGCCCATTTTTAGATTTACCTGCCTTTCTTCTTGTGTAAGGTTAATCATCTCCGGCAGGTTTTGGATTATTACCTTAATAGCCTCATTAATGTTGGTAGTGGCCTCTTCACTAATTGTAACTGATACTTTATTTTCCATGATCTTAAAAAATTAAGTTGTTGATAATATGTGAATTTCCAATAATTACACTTTCTTTTCCTGAGTACAGAAACGGAACCTATTTGGCAAGGTAAGCCTGAATCTTTCCAAACAATCCCATGCCCCATACCTGCGCGCTTTGCATCGAATCAACAGTAACAAGCGGGGTTTTTTCGGCGAGTTTTTTGCCGGCAGGAGATTCATAAAAAGCAATAATGGCTTTTACCTCGTCCTGTGTAAAATGCTTTTTGTAAATGGGGATCAGTTGTTTGTTGAGTTCGGCGACCTCAACATCGTAAACATCTTTCTTTACCGCGGCCCACTGTTCGTCGGTTACGCCGGGTTTAACAGATTTAAACTGCATCACAATTTGTGAAAACATAGCATCGGCCGAGCCGTTCAACTGCTGCATTTTAACAATGTCGGCATCGAAGGAATCGACTTGCGCTTTTACGGTAACAGCAGCGATTAATAGCACTGCAAGACAAAACAGACTGCGAATGTTGTAAATTTTCATAGGATATGTGTTTTAAAATTATGCTCTAAAATTAAATTGCAGGAGTGCAACGGGAATGCACTGTTGTAAAAATTTATGGGTTATTTCGTTTTTTTTCAAAACGATAACTGAAGTCCACATTGCAGAAGTAAATGGCGTATCCTCTCCCTTTCAGAAAATCGATGTCGTTGAAAATTGTCCTGCGGGAGACACTTAATGTTTTGGCAAGATCATCGGCTGTTCCGGTACGTGAGCACTCAATTAACCCGATTAGTCGCTCGATCCTTGCTGTGTGTTGTTCGAAACTCATGGTTTAGGTATTTAGGCATTGATATAAAGGTCGGTAATTATCTATTAATAGGGTTTGCTTTCAATTTGTTACCTGAAAAAGGGAAGTATTTTTTAAATACTATTAAAAAATTTCCCCTGGACCCTGAAAGGGTCCAATTTCAATAACCCCGGGTAAGGGAACGAAGTGAACGCAACCCGGGGTCGAAGGAAAGGAATGAAGTCGGCGCATCTGCATTGGATCATCAGATAGCTGCCGTTCTATGCGCCATTTTAGTTCTATGATTGTCAAATTAGCCAATTGCTACTTATACCCGGTGAAATCTCCGTTTTCGTAACTGATAACGCCATTGTCGGTACCAAACCAGATCACACCGGTTTTGTCAACAGCAATGCAACGTATATTATTGCTGTTCTTGCTTTCGTCCATCACAAAAGAGGTCCACGATGTACCATCAAAAACAGAGATCCCTTTTTTCGTTCCTATCCAGATTTTCCCGGTCTGATCGGCTGTAATTGCCTGAACAAAATTATCGGCGAGACCATCTTTGACCGTGAAAACTTTCCAGTTCTTCAATGTCAGATTCCCGGTATGTCGTGCAATACCCTTATCAGTACCGAACCACTGGGTTCCATCAGCAGCGATGAACGTGCTGTAAATCTTATCCGATGGCAAAATGATCGGACCCCATTGGGCATAAACGGATGCTCCGGAAATTGCATCCACGTCGTTCCTGTAGACCCTCGCAATGCCTGCTCCCTCCGTTCCGACATAAAGTGAATCGCCATCACGACTGGTGGCCATTGATGTGATGCGAAACTCCCGGAACATATCTGCCGGATAGAGTTCATCATAGGAAGGGGTTAGCCATTTGTCATTTCTGAATGCCGATACACCCTTATCGGTTCCAAACCAGCGCATCGGACTTTTACCGATTGCCACCTGCAGTACATTGTTGCTTAGAATCGTTGTGTTTTCTGTATGGTAAGTAGTTGCACCTGTCCGGCTATCTACCGGAAGGGAGGCGACTGTTGCTCCCCTGGGTGACGCAATCCATAATTCATGACCGTTCGGGTTAATTTCGTAAGCAAAACCTTTCAGATCCTGGGTCGTAACCTTCCTGTTTTTATTGTGCAGGGTCCATTTCGTACCATTATAACTGACAATGCCCTGTTCGGTTACAAACCATTTTGTATTGCTGCTATCAACAGCAACTGCCTGAAAGTTCTTTATATCAACTCCTGTATCAATAGCAATTTTTTTCTGACCGGTCGTGTCTTTGGGCTGGCTTAGTCCGTTGATCGTATCTTCATTTTGATTCCTGATTGCCTGAGAATGGATAGCTCCAAGGCCGATCAGCGCAGCAAAGAGGAGGGAGGCTGCAGCAAGGTAATGGCGACGAAAAATGTAATTGCTCATCTTTCAGGATGTTTTAAAAGGTTTATCAGATCTATATCATTATCCTTATTTTAGGTAGGGTAAAAATATAAAATATGACAGAATATCATTTAGATTTATTCCTATTTTAGTTGCACAATTTATATTTCAAGTTAAAAAATATTATTGGACGGTAGGGAACCAGCTTTTATTAAAATTTGTACATTTCACCGTTGGTATTTAGGTCTGCAAAAAATATTCAATTAGTTGTTAAGTCCCTGGCTACCGAAGTTACCACATCAGATTTTCCCGGACTATTAATCGATCAATATTCAAATACAAAGACAGCTATCGTAATAAAACTAAACTACTAAAAACTACCAGATATGAACCGCAGGGATGTCATCAAAGGGTTAACCATTCTACCTTTTACAGGAAGTGTTCTTTCCGCTGAATCTATATTTGCAGCCCCACATGGTCCGCTTACGGCAGGGCCGAACATCTATGAATCTATCGGCGTTGATCCCGTTATCAACTGCATGGGTACTTATACCATTATCGGCGGATCACTGGAACGTCCCGAGGTCGTGGCTGCGATGCACGCTGCATCCGGATTTTTCGTTCAGTACGATGAACTTGCCTTCGGGGTCGGCCGCCGATTAGCCGCGCTCACAGGAGCCGAGTGGGGGATGGTTTCAGCAGGCTGCGCTGCCGGGATGAAGCACGTTACTGCGGCCTGCGTCACGGGCGGTAATCCCGAGAAATTGATCCGCATTCCGGACCTGGCCGGTTTTGATAAGACAGAGGTGGTTATCCCGCGAAGTTCACGAAATGTATATGATCATGCGATCCGAAATATCGGGGTGAATATCATCACCGTAGATACAATGAAAGAACTGGAGAATGCATTGAATTCCCGCACGGCGATGATCTACCTGATGGCCGGTTCCGAGACTTCACCAGGACAAACATTCGCACTGGAAACCATTGCAGGAATTGCCGGACCAAAAGGGATTCCCATCCTTGTGGATGCCGCCGCCGAAGACCTTACCGTCCCAAATATTCATCTGCAGCAAGGTGCAACTGTTGTAGCTTACAGCGGAGGAAAGGCATTATGCGGACCTCAATGTGCCGGACTTTTACTGGGTAAGAAAGACGTTCTGATGTCAGCATGGCAGGCAGGTGCACCACACCATGGTCCGGGCAGGGACAACAAAGTCGGCAAGGAAGAGATGATGGGTATGCTGGCTGCTGTTGAATCGTGGGTAACCCGTGATCATGTCGAGAAAATGAAAATATGGCACACCTGGCTTGAAAACGTTTCCAAACAGGTATTGTCTATTAATGGTTTAAAAACCAAATTTATTGAACCAGAAGGACTGAACAACCGCAGTCCGTTACTGAACATCTCGTGGAATCCGGAGCAATTTAATATAAACGGGCCGGAAGTAGCCGAGCAATTGGCTGCGACCAAACCAAGGATTGCGGTCCACAGCAATTTGACCGACGAATCGGGAAACACCTCCATTGCCATTTGCGCAGGTCAAATGCAACCAGGCAACGATAAAGTGGTGGCAGACCGGATTGTTGAGTTGCTTTCGCAGAAACACACAAAATCAAAAGAGATGGCCCCTTCTTCTGTTAACGTTGCAGGTCGGTGGGACGTCGATATTGAATTCTATAGCAGTAAAAGCCAGCACTCCTTTTTTATTGAGCAGGATGGTAACTGGCTGCAAGGTTCACACAAAGGAGATTTTTCAACGCGCGAAATGGTGGGTACGGTTGAAGGAGATCAGGTTAAATTGAGCAGTTCCGACCGGCATATCGCCGATAATATCCCCTTTATTTTTTCGGGCACTGTATCCGGTGATTCGATTTCCGGTCAGATCTATATGGGTGAATATATAAATGCCAGGTTCAAAGCCTCGAGGCACAACCAAAAGGCGGTTCGCCGTGCCCTAAAATTCCCTACCGGGCGACCTTTTGCCACCTAAACTGAATTACATGTTAAAAAAATAAACACCAGCGAACAATCCGGAAGCAAATGTGTTATTTTTATCAACGTTTAAAAGCTAAACAGAACAGCTTTGGTTTTCGAATCCAATAGATAAAGCAGAATATCAGCTGATATTTATCGGTGTACAGTGGGATGGATAATGGTTTTTTTATTTGAATAAGGATGAAAAGACGCGATTTCATAAAAGTTTCTTCGGCAGCAGGCATCGTTTCCTTGATTGGTCCGGGATACAATGCCTTTGGAAACCTGGCCTCATCAGGCGGAACGGGTTTCGACCTTCATCCATTTATTAAAGAACATCCCGAAGCAGTTTTTATAAATCTTACCTCCATTAAAGAAAAAAGTGATTCCCGGCAGATCCATGATGCGGCGTCAACGCTTGCCAAAGAGATGTTTGTCAGAACATCAAACGGTACGGGTTATCCGGATTCAACAAAAATAACCTGCAAACCCAACTGGACCTGCAGCGGTCCCGTTGACACCACCGATCCGCTGGCAAATGTGGGTATTACCACCGACTTAAATTTCATCGAAGGATTTCTAAAGGCCGTAAAGGAAAAGGGACCATCGGAATTCTATTTAAGAGAATGTGCCTGCCCATTTTTATGGAAAGATATGGGCTATTCACAGATGGCGGAAAGGAATCATTTCGATTTGAGAGACCTAAGCTCAAATGACTTCTGGGAATTAGGCAAGGAGGATGTCATTTTTAAAAAGGTTGATGGTGTTGTATTTAAAGAAGTCGGTTTTATGGCACCGATGACTGCACCAGACACCTTTCTGATCAATATCGCCAAATTCAAAGCCCACCTGATGGGAATTACGGCCTCTATTAAAAACCTGCAGGGAATTACCGCGAAAAAATTTCACCAGTATTGCGGCGGAAATTACAGCATTTTCAAAAGCTACGATCAACGTTATCATCAATTCTTCCAGCCTGATTACCTCGAGAGGGTCAACGAGCTTCACAAAAAGCATGTGGCACAGGGCATCCCCCGGTGGGATACGCGTATGGAAAGACCTCCCTACGGAGGCGGCGTTTTCATGGAGCAATGGGTTCAGCGGATGATCGATTCCTACAGCGTTACTCCAACCGGAATAAATATTGTGGAAGCTATTTACGGGCACGATGGGGATGGCTTTAGTGGCGGACCTCATGACGACAGGGCGATGGATTTTATGAGTAACAAAGTAATTTTCGGAAAGGATGCCTTCAGGGTAGATATCATTACGCACTGGCTGGCTGGCCATGAACCGGGTAATTTTGGATTGTTCCATATTGGGATTGAGCGTGGCGTTTCGAATGTGCTGAATCCGATGGATATCCCTGTTTACCTTTGGAAAAACGGCCGGGCAAAGCTGGTAAAACTTAACTCACTGGAGAGAACACCGCTTCTTACCAGTTACCTCCGCAAAAATACGGACGGTCAAAACGAAGATAAATACCATCTTTGCGACGAACCATTCGACTATACCTCATGGAAAACAGGCAAGTTGGCACAAAAAAATGTTCCTTCAATCAGGGCACTCGGCACAGATTCTAATGACAAGGTTGTGATGGAAGTAAATGTTCCGGAGAGGGGAGATGTTTACGTGGACATCCTGAATCGTCACGGCGAAGTGGTATGGCGGCTTGAGGCGAATAATCTCGAACCCGGTAAGCACCAGGTGGTTTGGGATGGTTTCTCGCAACCGGGACTTTACAACATCTATGTGAAAGGAATGGGTTGGGACGCTGAACGTCAGATGGTGATCTATACCTGACCGGAACCTGATTTCATTCAATTTTTTCAGGAAACAAGAGGTCGGCAGAATCTAAGTGATATACGTTGGTCATGTATTTAAACGACCATTCTATTCACTGATTCTGCCGACCTGATTTCCATTAGGAAATTACTACATATCAGACATTCTTAAATGTACGCGATACAATCCATCTCAACAAGGGAATCTCCGGGCACGCCACCTTTGGCGACAGCGATGGTACTCCTGACAGGAGGATTCTTGCCAAAACGGCCTTTATAAACTTCATTCATTCCTTTGTAATCAGCGATGTCATTAAGGTATACGGTCACCTTCAATACCTTTTCCATCGACGATCCTGCCTTTATCAACTCTTTCTCAAGTCCTTTGAGTACAATATCCGTATGGGCGGCAATCTCAAAAGGTGCTACATGAGCTCCGATCCCCGAAAGAAATACAAGGTTTCCGTGCGTGGTATGCGACTGGAACAAGGGTACGTCATCACCTGCGGGAACATTTGCAGTTGCTTTTTCTTCAATGTGACTGCTCTTTGCGCTGGCAACAAGTCCGAATCCGGCTACACCAACGATTGAAGCCAACAAATTTTTCAAAACAGTTCTTCTTTGTGTTTTCATATCAGTTAATTTAAAAATGTAAAATATAAAAAGTTTTTGATACTCTGATAAAACAAACATTTCTACTTTCCATAAAGCGTAACCGGATTTGCGATCCCATTCAGGTCATAGACAATTTTCCCGGCTCTTATTGTCATTTCACACTCCAGCTTTTTAGTTGTTTCCAGTTTATACCCGGTATAATCGAACAGTCCGAATTTACCTTCCCTGATCCTTAATATTGCAATATCAGCTTCAGTCCCAACTGAAAGATTTCCTAGTTCTTTCCTGTTGATAACCTGGGCAGGTGACCAGGTACTTGCTTTGATAACGCTTTGCAGATCCATACCCATCGCCATAAATTTCGACATGGTCGTCAGCATATCTTTCATAGCTCCATTCATGCTGCCAATATGGAGATCGGTACTGATCGCCTGGGGATAAAATCCGCTTTTGATTGCTGGTATGCCTTGTGAATAAGCGAAACTGATACCGCCATACCCGACGTCGAAAACAATGCCCCGTTTCTGTGCTTCCCAAACAAATGGCTTGACTTTGCCTGTTTGAGGATCGACAATACATTCTCTTCCACTTGCTAATTGAGCATAACAGTGTGTGAAAATATCTCCCGGACGCAAATGTTTCATAAACAATTCCTCCAATGATAGTGGGGGATTGCTTCCGCCAAAATCAACCATCAAAGGAAGATTGGCCAATTTTCCAGCCTCCTCCGCAAGGTCGGTTGGAGTCCAGTCATGGCCTTCATAATGAGCCAGTTTGATGCCAACAATATCGCCGGCATTTTTTTTGGCGAAGTCGGCAGTCAATTTGGAATCCATATCTTTAAGGTTCTGCTCAAAAGGTCCTCCACGCATTCCTTCACCCACAATATTCAGAAAAGCCAACACCCGGGTTTGCGATAAATCGATCGTCTGCCGTTTGAACGCAGGAAAAGTCCGCCATCCGGAACAACCTGCATCGACGATGGTCGTTACACCAACACGAAAAGTAAATCCGTCGGGCATAACAGCGGCCGGTCCATTCATATATTGCTGGTCGGAATTGGTTCCCTGGAAAACATGAACATGAATATCAATCAGACCAGGGGTGACATACAAACCACTGGCATCTACTACCTGTTTCCCTTCCTTCGGATCGATGTTTTTGGCAATCAAGGCAACTTTGCCATTATTGATAGCAAGATCCATTACTTCATCCATATTGTTTTTGGGATCAATCATATGGCCTCCTTTAATGATGATGCTGTAGGTTTGAGCCATGGCAAAACCTGTCATCATGACCAGCATCAAAAGAACAAATAGTGATTTACTTCTCATTGGTTAATTTTAAAATATAAAAAAATCTATGCCCCGTGAAAGGCATTCCTGACAAATCATTAAAAGCAAGCTATCGGTCAACCGGATGCTTTACCAAATTCTTCCTTTAACCGTTTTGCAACCATCTTTTCCTGGCCAGGTTCCAAATTCCACGAAGTAATGTTAATGCTGTTATCCTTTCCACCGATCACTTCAATTGAAGGCTCCCCTTTACGCAATCTTTCCTGAAACTCTTCCTTGGTTACCTTTACTTTATTGATATCCCAGGAAATGTTAAGGGTGGGAGTCCGGTTGGCAACCGGAGGAACAGAAACGGTAGTGGTCACACCATTAACTTTTTTGGCTGAACTTTCCATTATTGCAATACGGTCTTCCCAAGTCTTCCACTGTTTTTCATGATCCAGGTGAATAAACTTTTCGAGGGCGACATACATCCCCAGAATTTCCTCCTTATTCACCTTCATCCCCCGGCCGATATTCCCTCCGCGCGGAGGAGAATTTAACCTGGCGGCGGCAATTAAATCTTTTTTACCCATTAGTATTCCTGCACTTTGCGGACCTCGAATTCCTTTCCCTCCCGAAACACACACAAGGTCAAATCCCATGTCGTTAAATTTCCACATGTTCTCAACCGGAGTTGCATCGGCAGCCATATCAATCATTGTGGGGATATTGTGTTTCTTACCCAAGGCGACCCATTCCGTGTCCGGGATTTTCCCGTCGGGTCCAGCGTAATTGAGGAACCACATCATGGCCGTATTTTGGTTAACTGCCTTTTCCAGCTCAGCAGCAGTTTCAATTTCAATAATTTTAACGCCGGTATTGGTGACGGCATGAACATATCCCTGGTTATGCGCCTTTTGGACAATCACTTCGGATTTCATCCCTTCAAGATCGGGCAACTTAGTCACTTTCTTTAGGTCCATCCCTGTCAACACGCCCGCAGTGCCCAGCACAAGTGCCGACCAGCACCCTGCCGTGACGGTTGCAGCCTCGGCATGGCACATCGCGGCAATTTTTTCGCCGACTTTGTCCTGCACCTCATCGATCATCGCAAATTCATGGGCTGTTGATCTGATCGCATCCACCACCTCTTCGTGCATAAGGCAGCCCGACATAAAAGTATAGGTGCCCGCAGCATTGATGAAGGTGCGGATGCCAAGTTCCTTAAATAAATTTCGTTTTGGCGTGGGTGGTGCCGCTGGCGAAGCGAGCAATGACCCGAGTGGTAATATTGTTCCGGCTGCTACTCCGGCAACCGGTAAAATGGCTAAACTTCTAATCGCGTCTCTACGTTTCATGTCAGTCTATTAATGGTAAATAATATGAATCCAGTCTGCTATTTCACATTCATAATCCATTCACGACCAGGGAAATCAGCCAAAAAGCTTTCGATATTTCCCTTATCCTGAATCGTAATATACACTGTACATCCATCCTTTCCTCCAAATGCGACATTGGTAGGCCTTTTCCCATGAAGTACAATTTCCTGAAGCACTTTACCTGCAGGAGAAACTTTCATAACCGTACCTTTTCCAAAACGGGTGATGTATAAATTTCCCTGCGTATCACAACGCATTCCATCCATTCCGAAACCACGAAATTCAATCAGCAAATGCTTCTTCCCTAAATCTCCGTTCGGCAATAAATCATAAGCCCATACTTTCGGTACCGCATTTACATAAAGCGTTTTTTCATCCGGGCTTATCTCGATTCCATTTGTTGGTCCCCGCAGATTATCAAGCAACGTGACTTTCCCGTCCGTGTCTATTCGCCAGATTTGTCCATGGCCATCCAAAAAATCAGGATCACTTGCATAGATACGGTCCTTACTATCAATCGCAATATCATTTGGCTGGTGCATACGTGATTCATGGGCAAAAACACTTATTTCTTTTGTGGACATCTCCACCTTTAGAACATTGTGATTCGTGTAATCCGCAATAAACATATTGCCATGGCTATCAAAACGGATCCCATTTCCGATGCTGCCATTCAGCAATTCGATAAAGACACTGGCGACACCTTCGGGTGTAACCTGTCCTATAGTGCCCTGGTGGTTAAAGTTTACGGCATATAAATTTCCCGATTTATCAACGGCAGGTCCTTCCACACCTGACGTAAAGCTATTCACGGGCGTGAATACGGAAGACTTAAAAAGCTCAGGCGAGGTGGGTTTTTGGGCCACGGCTACCAGTGAACATCCGGCAAGAAGCAGGAGAAGTGATAGATGAAGAGCTGACATGGGAATTGTGAAGTTTAAGTGCCAGTAAAAATAAAAAAAGTTTAGGCGATTTAAAAATAAAAATGCAAGTAATTGTAAGGATTGATTTTTGCATCTCATTTAGAAACAAAACGTTTTCGGCAATCATCTTTGCCCCCCGGTGTACCCAAAACAAAAAAGGAGCTCAATGAGCTCCTCTTCTTATCTGAAAATTTATTTCGCCTAACTTTTCAAATTACTTCACCTTATTAACAATTGCGCTGAATGCAGCTGGATTGTTCATCGCCAAATCGGCCAGAACCTTGCGGTTAATATCGATTTTGGCAACCTTACACTTACCCATAAACTGTGAGTAAGACAGACCTTCTATGCGAACTGCAGCGTTGATACGCTGAATCCATAATGCACGGAACAACCTTTTTTTGCTTTTTCTGTCACGGTACGCATACCCTAATCCTTTTTCGTATGTGTTTTTGGCAACCGTCCAGACATTTTTACGTGATCCAAAGTATCCCCTGGTAAGAAGCAGAAGCTTTTTCCTTCGGGCTTTCGATGCGACATGATTTACTGATCTTGGCATTTCTTTTTGTTTTAGAACAATGGCGTTCCTGGTTAAAGGAATCTTTATGAGCTCATTATTCGGTTAAACCTAATTCTATTTTTTTACTAAAAGCGAAACATTACCTCATTGCAAGGAGCCTCTTGACGTGATGCGTGTCAACTTTGGCTACCAAACCCCAATATGTGAGGTTACGTTTGCGTTTGGTGCTTTTCTTGGTCAAAATATGACTTTTATAAGCATGTTTCCTTTTAATTAACCCTGATCCGGTCAGCTTGAAACGTTTCTTAGCCCCGGCATTCGATTTCATTTTAGGCATTCCTGTCTAAGTATTAAATTATTTTTTCTTTTTAGGCGAAATAAATATTGTCATTCTCTTTCCTTCGAGTTTCGGAAGTTGTTCAACTTTTCCGACTTCTTCCAACGCGTTGGCGAAGCGGAGCAGCAAAATTTCTCCTTGCTCGTTATATAAGATCGACCGTCCTTTAAAAAACACGTAAGCTTTAACTTTAGCGCCTTCCTGAAGAAACCGCTCGGCATGTTTTAACTTAAAGTTGTAGTCATGGTCATCCGTATTTGGACCAAAACGAATCTCCTTTACAATGATTTTGGAAGCTTTGGCTTTTAATTCCTTTTGCTTCTTCTTTTGTTCGTAAAGAAATTTCTGAAAATCGGTAATTCTGCAAACAGGCGGCTCGGCATTTGGTGAAATTTCAACCAGATCAAGCTCCAATTCGTCAGCTTTGCGAAGTGCATCCTGAATCCTGAAAACCCCTGGGGTTTCGATATTTTCTCCCACTAACCGGACTTCAGGAACACGAATCTGATGATTAATCCGAAATGGTGATTTCTCTTCTTCTCTTGGGCCTCTTGGGCCGTTGCCTCTAATAACTGCTATGGCTTTATCCTCCTATTTTTTAGTTAATTAACGACTATTTATATGCTTCCGCCAACTGTTCGCTGACCTCCTTACCGATGAATTCAGCAAACGAATCTACCGACATTGATCCCTTGTCTCCTTCTCCCTGACGTCGCACTGAAACTGTTTTGCTTTCGCATTCTTTTTCACCAACAATCAGCAAGTATGGAATGTGTTTCATCTCATTGTCCCTGATTTTTCTGCCGATTTTTTCATTGCGGTCGTCAATTCCGGCGCGAATATCGGAATTATTTAATTGATTTGAAACTTTTTGCGCATATTCGTTGTACTTTTCGCTGATTGGTAAAATTACAACCTGATCAGGTGTCAGCCATAACGGAAATATACCGGCAGTATGTTCAATAAGTACCGCTACAAAACGCTCCATTGATCCAAATGGTGCCCGGTGAATCATTACCGGACGGTGACGTTTATCATCGGCTCCAATATATTCAAGTCCAAAACGTTCCGGAAGATTGTAGTCCACCTGGATTGTTCCGAGCTGCCAGCTGCGACCCAAAGCATCCTTGATCATAAAATCAAGTTTTGGTCCGTAAAAAGCGGCTTCTCCTAATTCCGTCTTGGTTTTAAGCCCTTTCTCGGTACAAGCCTCTATAATTGCAGATTCAGCTTTTTCCCAGTTTTCGTCCGAACCAATGTATTTCTCTTTGTTCTTAGGATCACGCAACGAAATCTGGGCTGAATAATTTTTAAAATCAAGCGCTTTAAATATGATGAAGATGATGTCGATTACTTTCAAAAACTCCTCTTTCAACTGATCGGGGCGGCAGAAAATATGCGCATCATCCTGTGTAAAGCTCCTGACGCGTGTCAAACCGTGCAGCTCGCCGCTTTGTTCGTAACGGTAAACAGTTCCGAATTCGGCCATGCGAACCGGCAAGTCCTTGTATGATCGTGGTTTAAATTTGAAAATTTCGCAGTGATGAGGGCAGTTCATCGGTTTCAGCATGTACTCTTCGCCTTCGTTTGGCGTGCGGATTGGCTGAAACGAATCTTTTCCGTATTTCTGAAAATGACCAGAGGTTTTGTAAAGACCCACATCGCCGATATGGGGAGTGATTACTTGCTCGTAACCAAATTTCTTTTGTACCTTTTTCAAAAACTTCTCAAGCTGTTCACGCAAAATGGCTCCCTTAGGTAACCAAAGTGGTAATCCAAGACCAACTGCAGCCGAAAAAGTGAACAGTTCCATCTCTTTGCCAATCTTTCGGTGATCCCTCTTTTTCGCTTCTTCAAGCAGGACAAGATACTCTTCAAGTAATTTTTGCTTAGGGAATGTAATCCCGTAAACCCTCGTTAGCATTTTATTCTTCTCGTTCCCGCGCCAGTAGGCACCGGCAATATTGGTCAGTTTAACTGCCTTGATAAATCCCATGTTCGGCAAATGCGGCCCGCGGCATAAATCAGTGAAATTCCCCTGTTTATAGATGGTTATGGTTCCGTCGAGAAGATCAGTAATCAGTTCAAGTTTATATTGATCTCCCTTTTCGGTAAATAATTTTAAGGCGTCAGCTTTCGATATTTCAGTTCTGAAGATCTCTTCTTTCGTCCGCGCCAGTTCGAGTATTTTCTGCTCAAAAATAACAAGATCCTTGTCGCTCAATACTTTTCCTTCCGGAAGATCGATATCGTAGTAAAACCCGTTGTCAACTGTAGGTCCGATTCCAAACTTTGTCCCGGGATAGAAAAACTCAATTGCTTCTGCCATCAGGTGAGCTGACGAATGCCAGAAAGTTTCGCGTCCCTCAAGGTCATCCCACAAAAGAAGTTTAATAGAAGCATCATTATCAATGGCCCGGGTTAGATCCCGAGTTTCACCATCGACAGATATTGCGAGTACCTCCTTGGCCAAACGACTGCTGATCGATTCAGCAATTTCGAGACCCGTAATCCCTTTATCAAATTCCTTTACAGAGTTATCAGGAAGTGTAATTTTTATCATTCTTTCTTTTTTTTGAAGGGGCAAAATTAGTCATTCTTGCCTGTTCTTCAAAAATATCAGCAAGTTTAATGAATGAATTTTTGGAGACTTGGCATAAAATTGCTCTTCACTCCCCATTTTTTAATATTTTTGACGTTGAAAAACAGGTTATACACTCCTATTATGCGCAGAATCTCTTTAGTATTATTTTTGATTTCAGTCTGTTATATTACATTACAGGCGCAACAAATCACACTGGATGATCTATTTGTATTACGAAGCTTTCAGCAATCGACAGTAAATGGTTTGGCTTCGACAAATGACGGATTAAATTACACCACCCTTGAAAACAATGGTCAGCAAATCGTAAAGTACAGTTACAAGACAGGTGAAAAGGTAAGCCTGCTACTTGATGTTCATACACTTAAAAATGATTCGCTTAATTCGATTAAGGAATATGTATTCAGTGCCGACGAATCGAAAGTACTCCTCCTGACCGATCGTAAACCCATCTACCGCAGGTCATTTACAGCGGTCTATTTCGTTTACAATTTTGTCACAAAAGAGCTTGAGAGATTGTCAACCGGAAGGCAACAGGTCGCCACGTTTTCGCCAGATGGCGAACGGATTGCTTTTGTCCGTGACAACAACCTCTTTGTAAAAAGCCTGCGATTTAAAACAGAGCGCCAAATGACAACTGACGGTGAATTTAATAAAATCATCAACGGAATCCCCGACTGGGTTTACGAAGAGGAATTTGAATTCAATCGTGCGTTTGAGTGGTCACCCGACAGCAAACAAGTGTCGTATATCAAATTTGATGAAGAGCAGGTGCCAACTTTTGGTATCCCAATGTACAAGGGTTTGAACCCAATTCATAAGGAAAACAGCGTTTATCCGGGCGAATACCGGTTTAAATATCCCAAAGCCGGCGAAAAGAATTCTATTGTCAGTGTTTGGGTTTATGATATTAAAGCCGGACAAAATATCAAAATGGATATTGGTACTGAAACCGATATTTATATTCCTAAAATCTGTTGGACCTACGGTGGAAAGAATCTTGGTATTGTGAAAATGAATCGTTTGCAAAACAGACTGGAGCTGCTCTTTGCCAATTCATATACCGGTGACAGCAGGCTGGTCTTCACCGAAAAAAATAAAAGGTACATCGAAACCGATTTTCTGGATAATTTTCAGTTTTTACCGGATGATAAAAGCTTTGTCACACTCAGCGAACAGGATGGATACAAACATCTTTACCTGTACGATACGGGCGGTGTAAAAATCAGGCAGCTCACAACGGGTAAATTTGATGTAATCAAATTTTATGGCTTTGATCCTGTCGGCAAAATGTTCTATTATCAGGCTGCGGCTGTATCACCTATGCAACGTGAGGTTTATGGTGTAAGCATCGACTTAAAGAAAAAGGTACTTCTTTCGACACAGAAAGGGAGTAACAATGCCGATTTCAGCACTGGGTTTAAATATTATATCAACGAATATTCGAATGCCACAACACCAATTGTAGTTACACTTCACGAGATTTCAGGAAAACAGATCCGTGTACTGGAAGACAACAAAGAATTGAAATCGAAGATCGCCGAAAGAAAAATCCCGCAAAAAGATTTTTTCACTTTTAAAACCAAAGAGGGAATTGAACTCAACGGATGGATGATCAAACCTTTGAATTTCAGCCAGACCACAAAATATCCTGTTTTGATGACGCAGTACAGCGGGCCAAATTCGCAGGAGGTTCTCGATAATTTCAAGATTGGCTGGGATAATTACCTGGCGGAGAATGGCTACCTGGTAGTATGTGTTGACCCTAGAGGCACCGGTGCCCGCGGCGAAGATTTTCGCAAATGTACTTACGGACAGTTAGGAAAATACGAGTCTGACGATCAGATCGAAGCGGCCAAATACCTGGCCGGTCTCCCCTTTGTGGATGGAAAAAACATTGCCATCTGGGGCTGGAGTTACGGTGGGTTTATGACAACCATGTGTCTTGCCAAAGGTGGTGAAGTATTTAAAGCAGGGATTGCTGTTGCACCAGTGATCAGTCAGCGTTACTACGACACCGTTTACAGTGAGCGTTACATGGGTTTACCAAGCCAAAACCCCGAAGGTTATGACGATAACACACCCATTGCACTTGTCAAAGGGATCAAAGGAAAATTACTGCTTGTTCATGGCACAGCCGATGATAATGTCCATTTTCAAAACTCACTCGAATTTGCCGAAGCGATGGTTCAGGCCGGTGTTCAGTTTCAGATGATGGCGTATGTCAACCGGAACCATGGAATCAGGGGAGGAAACACAACGATGCATCTCTATACAATGTTTGATATCTTTTTGAAAGAAAACCTAAAATGAGACCCTGAGAATTGGCGAAGGAGTGATGGAGAGAAGGAGGGAAAAGGAGAAGGCGAGCAAATAAGAATTCACTGTCACACCTATTCCTCTTATGCCTTTTAGAACTGCCTGTATTAATACGTATTTCTGCAGTGTAAATAATAAGTTGTAAAAAACGATCAAACCGTTTGGTGTATCTGAAATTCAGCCTATATTTGCACCCTCCAAGCCCAGATGGTGAAATTGGTAGACACGCTAGTTTCAGGGACTAGTGACCGCAAGGTTGTGCAAGTTCGAGTCTTGTTCTGGGCACTTGTAAAAGATAAACCCACTGATATTCAGTGGGTTTTGTTATTTTTAGGGAGAGAATAGGGAAAGTTTCTTGTATTTCGATAAAACTTCTTTAATGAATAGTTAATTGGGAAATTGCAACTATTGATTACAAAAAGCAGGTTCCTCCCCATTTGGGTAATTAAGCATCACATTTATTCATCAACGTCTGGATAATCTAAACTAAAGTTGTTTAGTTCATATATTTATTGCCATACTTGAAAATCTCATTGAATGGATTTATTTTATACTCTTCTATATATTAATTGGCAGGTGTCTTGCCGACAAAATCCTGACCTTCGATTGTTACTTTGAATTTCACAAGATGGTAAGTGCTTCCACCACCGGTAAAGACTTCGTTCGGTTCCCAATTATCTGCATCGGGGGTATGCGTGATGAAGTGAAATTTCAGTTAGCTACCGGCCCTTGACTTTTCCGGCTGGCGATTAATACATTTGGTGAAAAATGGAAGGAGACAGATCTACTCCGAATATGATTGAAATGGATTTATAGGAAATGAATTTGGAGAAAGTCAAATACAGGATTGCTGGAAATTAAAGAGAAATACCAATCTAGGATAATTTGCAGCCTAAAGCCGTAAAGATGTACAGATTAAATATTGTATAGTTGAATTAGCAAATTGAATCAACAAGTGAATTAGTTATAGCACCTTGCGTTTTGCCAATCTGATAGTCAGCTGAAAAAGCTATTCTAAATTATACTTAATAACACATCAATATGCTCACAAACAGATATATGAATATTTTATCATTTGTTATATTTTCTTTTTTAGAAATTAGAAATTCTAAATAGTGATTGATGACGATTGTTTAACAAGCAGATATATCGACGAATACGAGATTTTATTATTTAGATAAAAATAGTTAGAATTTTACTTGTTTTTACCGGAGTTCGGGGGTTATATTTGTGTGTATATAGTCTAAATAAAAATAACGATTGAGAATTAAATTGTTTTAGAAGAATACCTTCCTTGCATTGTGCTTTAAATCCAGCTCCAAATGCGCTTTAAGTTTTTAATTAAATTCAATGTTATTATTGCGTAAAAAAATCTGTATTATTATGAAAATCCGATTGGTTTTTTTTAGCTTGCTATTGCTATGTTCTAGCCAGCTATGGTCTCAGGGGAAATCTCTGGCCAACATCCCAATGATTGGTGATGAAGCTCCTTCATTTACTGCCGAAACTACTTCAGGTACTTTAAATTTTCCTGATGATTATGGCAGGAAATGGAAAATTATTTTTAGCCATCCGCGCGATTTCACGCCTGTATGTTCATCTGAGATTTTGACTCTGGCACATATGCAGAGTGATTTTGACGATCTTAATGTAAAAATTGTAGTTGTTTCGACCGACACATTGGTAAAGCATTTTATGTGGAAAAAAGCGTTGGAAGAGACTGCATACAAAGGCAAAGAAGGTGTTAAAATCAATTTCCCGCTTGTGGATGATAACCATTTGGTCGTTTCGAAAAAATATGGGATGCTTCATCTTCCCATTAGCACGACCAAAGACGTACGTGGTGTTTTTATTATCAATCCTGACAACAAAATTGAAGCAATCTATTTTTATCCGATGAGTATCGGGAGAAATATGGAGGAGATTAAAAGGACCGTTATAGCGCTTCAGACTTCGGGCAAGGGAAAAGACCGAGTGCTTACTCCTGCCAACTGGCAATTAGGCGATGATGTAATGGTTCCTCAATACCCCTATACTGAGAAACAATTAAAGGACAATCCAAATCTGAAAGATAACTATTACAATGTTGGCTCATATATGTGGTTTAAGAAAGCGGAAACACTTTCTTCGATAAAATAATTTTTAAATACCTGGACATTTTTGGAAGACCAAAGAACTTCCTAAACGATAAAAAGAGGCCATCTCAATTTTGCTTTCGAGACGACCTCTTTTATTTTTATCAAAAACCTTCATAAATAGGCATGTTTAAAGCGTCAAAATCGAGGCACTAATTTTTTGTCTTTCAATTAGGAATTGTTTGAAACGACATTCGGTTACCCATCCTTGCCATTGATTAGTACAAAATGGTACATTTATTTGCCGGTTTGACTGTTGTCTCACATACCTTTTATATTCAACACCAATTTTCGTATTAATAATTGTTAATTAATCCTTAATTGATTTAATCTTCACAATATCTTCATACTAAGCAACAATATATTTGCCGCGTTAACAATTTAGAAAATCGGTATTATGGAAAAGATTAAAAAAGGTATTTCAATATTTGCGATTGCTTTTGCGGGGGCAATTTTGGCAGTTTTCTTGTATGCGAGATTTAATGTTCATGACCAGCAATTACAGATCAGGGAAACGTTACCTGTACATCTTGCGAATCAGGTAACCGCTGAAAGTCCGCAAGGCCAATTGCCGGATTTGACCGTCGCAGCCGAAAAAAGTGTGCATGCGGTGGTTCATATCGAGGTCAAAATACATGAACAGATGGGAGAAAACGAGGATAACCCGCTTTATAATTTCTTTTTCGGTCCTGGTCGGCCAGGCGGAACGAATCCAAGGGGTTACAAAGAGCAACCACAATATGCCATGGGCTCCGGGTCAGGGGTAATTATCAATTCTGATGGTTATATTGTTACAAACAACCATGTGGTTGATGATGCAGTTGATGTTCAGGTTATTTTAAATGACAACCGCAAATTCACTGCCAAGGTGATCGGACGTGATCCTAACACCGATATTGCACTTGTTAAGATCGATGCCAAAGATCTTCAAAGTCTGGTTTGGGGCAACTCCGATGAGCTTAAACTTGGCGAATGGGTACTGGCTGTTGGGAATCCCTTCAACCTTACCTCAACCGTTACGGCAGGGATTGTCAGCGCCAAATCACGATCGATTGGCATTATGAGCGGTCAAATGCCATTGGAATCATTCATTCAGACGGATGCGGCTGTAAATCCCGGCAACAGCGGGGGAGCCCTGGTTAATAGCCGCGGCGATTTAATCGGTATCAATACGGCCATTGCCTCTCAAACAGGTTCATATTCGGGTTATTCATTTGCAATTCCTGCCACAATCGCACGCAAGGTGGTTGAAGACCTGAAGAAATATGGCGAAGTGCAGCGTGCCGTACTGGGAGTAACGATGCAGACCGTTAATGATAGTATTGCCAAAGCTGATAAACTTGTAAAAATTGCAGGAGCCTATGTAAGAAGTACGACTGCCGATGGTGCCGCCCGTAAAGCCGGGATAAAGGAAGGTGATGTCATCGTTTCGATTGATGGAAATAGTGTCAACACGAGTTCTCAATTACAGGAACAAATTGGCAGGTTCAGTCCCGGAAATGAGATTACAGTTGGTTATTTGAGAAAAGGAGAATTAAAAACGGTCAAAGTTGAATTGCGCAATATGAAAGGCGACACTTCAATTGTAAAAGAACCAACTTCTGTTCTTGGTGCAGAATTTGGTCCTATATCTGACAAGGATAAAGAACGGTTGCAAATCGATGACGGGGTACAGGTGATCAACCTTTCAAACGGGAAACTGAAAGATGCCGGGATGAAAATTGGCTTCATCATTACAGACGTGAATAAAATAGCTGTTTCAAGCAAGGAAGATATCGAAAGGGTCTTTATACAGTCGAACAATAAGAAGCCGTTACTTATTGAGGGTTTATATCCTAACGGTGATTATTCCTATTATGTGTTGAAACCGAAAGAATAACATGAAATTAAGATAATATCAACTATTATTGAAGGATAATTTCTGCCATTCAGAAGTCGGATCACAGATGCTGAAAAGGGGCTGTTTCAAAATGAAATGGCCTCTTTTTATTTTAATACTTTTTGTCCGATGGTGGCAGGTTCAAACACATTGCCAGTATTGACTTTGCAAAGCAGGAGTAATAAACCACAAAAGCGCTAATTTGTTACTTTTGCACCTATGGAAAATCAGGAACCCAAACATATCCGTCGTGTACGATACAAAGGAACACACCCAAAAGCTTTCCGGGAAAAATACAAGGAACTTCAACCCGGACTTTATGCAGAGGACATAGCAAAGGTGATTGATCAGGGTAGAACGCCTGCCGGGATGCACCGCTCTATTTGTGTTGACGAGATTTTGGCGATTCTCAAAGTCACGCCCGGACAAATTGGTCTGGATGCCACGTTGGGTTATGGCGGACATAGTCAGGAGATTCTTCAACTGCTGCAACCGGGTGGCCGCCTGTACGCGATTGATGTGGACCCTTTTGAATTGCCGCGGACCCAGGAACGGCTTCAGACTTTAGGTTATGGTCCTGATGTTGTGGTGATTCAGAAACTGAATTTTTCCGATATCGACCGGCTTGTTGTTGAAACAGGTCCGCTTCATTTTGTACTGGCCGATCTGGGTGTCTCTTCGATGCAAATTGATAATCCTGAGCGGGGATTTTCATTTAAGGTGGAAGGCCCGCTGGACCTGAGGCTGAATCCTAAAAGCGGTAAACCAGCCTCCGCGCTTCTAAAAACCATATCACAAGACAGGCTGGAAGAGATATTGGTGGAAAATGCCGATGAACCTCATTTCGAGCCCATCGCGAATGCGATTAAAACCCATCTCTCGAAGGGTATGGTAATCGAGACAACTACCCAGTTGCAAAAGATCATCGCAGATGCGCTGGAGTTTCTTCCGCAACCCGATCGCAAAGAAGATATTAAGAAATCGTGCCAGCGCTGCTTCCAGGCGTTGCGGATTGCGGTGAATGATGAATTTGGGGCACTGGATAAATTCCTTGAGAAGCTTCCGGATGCGCTTACTGCCGGTGGCCGGGTTGCGATCCTTTCATTTCATTCGGGAGAAGACCGCCGCGTGAAGAAATCATTTCAGCGTTTCTTTCGGGAAGGTATTTACAGCGAAGTTGCTCCTGACCCCATCCGGCCATCAGTCCAGGAATGCAATACCAATCCCCGTGCACGTTCGGCAAAACTTAGGTGGGCAATAAAAGCGTAAAAGGGTTTAATATTATACTAAACTTCTTTGCTCCGGAAGATCTGTCAAAGCTTGTTGTTAATCAATTAGTTTTGATATCTCGTCGAAAATCTTCTTTGCACTTTCGTAAAACTCTTTGGCATCCTGATGAGTAGGTTTACCGGTTGGAATCATTCCAATATCACTAGGATAACGCGAGTTAATATAAATGCTATCAAATGCCAGGAGTTCGCGGGTTTCAAAAGGTTGATCTAAAAAACTTTCTATAACACTGTACAATCGCATCAAACCACTGTATACGAGAACCACCCGGTTTACCCTGAGGTGGTTAAATCTCAGGGCAGTCTGCCTGATAGCGTACAGTTTTATTTATCCAACAATTTCTTAATTTCTGTGGCTAATTTGTCCAAACCACCCTCGGTATTTCCAGTTGAAACGAATCGAATAATACCATTTTGGTCTATTAAAAAGCTTTTGGGAATACCCTTTGTCGCATATTGGTTCCAAATCTTTTTATTTGGGTCAATACCTGCATTAAAAACGATGTTGTCCTTTTTCAGCCGCTGCATTTTTTTCATCACTATTTCTTTATTCTCTCCAATGGAAACAGGCAAAAAAACGAGTTTGTCATTTTTAAATGGCACAAGAATCTTTCCCGGAATATCATAAAACTCCATTAAACATGGGGCGCACCAGGTTGCCCAGAAATTTAAAAGCACGACTTTTCCTTTCAGGTCAGAGAGTTTAAGGTTCTGTCCGCCGATCATTTGAACTGTAAATTCTTTAGCGGTGTCACCTATTTTTAATATAAACCCATCGTCAATTTTCGAATTTTCATTAGTCATCTTATCAGAACTTGCTTTTTTCTGATTTTCTAATCTTTCACTTTCTGTAAACAAGGAAATTACGACTATGAATTCTTTATCGCCAATCTTGTCTCCAAACTTTGTGGCCAATTTTGCTCTTTCCTCCTCAGTGACTCCCTTATTCATCGATTTAATAGATCCCTGTGCTCCATATTCATCAACTTTTTCCTTTGTAACAATTTCATTATTAATAATTATTACATACGCAGGTTTGTTTGCAGGTTTTTCTTGTCCAAACAAAAAGCAGGATGAAAGGGCAAAGTATAAAACAAATAATTTTCTCATATTAAACTTTATAAATTTTGTTACCTATTTGACTGGTGATTTAAATTGCACAACGTTCCGCAGCTACACGCAGGAAGGGATTTTCACCACTAAACCTCACACGAAGAACTGCACTTCAAATATAATATTTATTGTCAACAACGCACTGAAACCCCGCTTGCGGGTAGCTTGCTGTTGGCAGGAGGCATTATTTTCTCCTATTTATAATTACAATACTAAACAATGTTATATTCATCAATATTAAGCCAACAATCAAGATGATCTTAAAGTCGGCCTTTTTACTGACAATACTGTGTGCCTTTTTGTATTGCCTTAGTTTTTCGAGTTCAGCAAACAAAATGGAGAATCCTTTTGCCCTTTTCTCAAGAATTCGCGTTTTATTTATGTAGGTAGCACCATTCCTTATGATATAGTCTTCAGAAAATGATGAAGGAACTAATCTTTCAGCTTGAATAATGGGAATTGAAGGACTACATTTACTTATGCTTATTGTTGAATCATTTACTTGTTTTGCATATACAATCCACAGTCCTTTATCCTGAGGTATAATTGAACACCCGGCAGAGTAGCAACCAAATATAATATTTTTCGTATAGCTACCCTTAAACAACTCCAAAACCTTAAATCTATAGGCATCGATGAAAGTGTCACCGTTATCGACTGGTATAAGTTCACCGCAAAAAATTATATCAGAATAAACCAATGCTTTTGATACAGAGATATCTCGTTCTTCGATAACACACTCACATGACTTACAATCTGTGCAAATAAGAAATCCTATTAATATAATCAGAATCTGTTTCATAGAGTGTCTTTATGCTTACTGCCAACTCGTATATACGCCTGACGAAATCAGGCCTAGCATCCCAATTTGAGCGTATAGGCCTGACAAGGGTCAGACTTATCTTGTAAAAATAATGTTTATACTTTACAAAACACCCTATTAAGCTTTTATTTTATTGATAATCCTCCCACAAAAAACCCATCAACTTCAGGAGACTGACGGGTTTTTTAAATTAGTAACAGGTTTCAGAAATTATCCTGCCACGGTTGCACTAATTTTACTGCTCCGCGGGCCATGCTTGCCGTGGGTGTTCGCCCAAAGATTTTTAAACTGAAGTTATTGCAGGCAAAACTTGTTACCATATCCCCGGAACTGCAGGCAAAGCAGGCAGAGCGCCCCGTTAACATCGTAGAACTGCGTGCAAACCCGTCAGAACAGCGTGGTAACATAACAGATCAGTGTGGTAACATCACAGATCAGTGTGCAATCCTCGCAGAACGATGAGCCGACCTGACAGAGCGGCAGTTTAACCTGACAGAGCGGCAGGCTAACATGACAGAGCGGCAGGTAAACATGACAGAGCGGCAGACGAAGTGGGCAGAACAGCCCACTAACACCGCAGAACAGCATGCAAACCAGATAGAACGTTGGAAAAATCTTTTATTTGTCGGTATTCTTAATTAATTGATAGTAGAAACCTATACCAAGCATGAAATCACTTATTTTAACCCTTTCATTCAGACCATGAATTCGGGCCATATCTTCAGAGGTGACAACGATGGGTGCAAATTTGAAAATGTTCTGGCTGATATCACTAAATTTTCGGCTGTCGGATGAAGCAAGCATTAATGTCGGCGAGACAATCACCTCCGGAAAAACCTGTCTGATGCTGGCAGAAATTATTTTAAAACCCGTAACATTGACAGGGGAGGTCGGTGAAGGCTCATTAAACCCTTCAATTGCAGTGATTTTGACCCTTTGGTCCGAAATAACATTGCTTACGTGTTGAAGCACATCGGCTGACGTTTCACCGGGAAGTATTCTGAAATTAACGACCGCTTCAGCTTTTGTGGGAATCACATTGTCTTTGATCCCGGCATTAATAATTGTAGGCGCTGTAGTTGTTCTTACAAGCGAGTTTCCGGAACTGCTTCCCGTGTATATCTTCAAAATAAGATCTTTAAAGAGCCAGCTGTTCGCAAAAATGGCCTTCGCATAAAGCGGCATCTCGGGACCAATATACCTGATAAAATCTTTAACCGGAACCGATATCCTGGCATTCAGCTCTTTTTTATGCAAATGATACAGCGATTTGTTGAGTACAGTGACAGCGGATTCTTTTTCAGGCGTTGAAGAGTGTCCGCCCTCCATCTCAACCGTCAGTTTTACCGACAAATAACCTTTTTCCGAAGTTCCGATAAGCGCAACCGGTTTACTGATCATTGGAACCATTCCAAGTGTGATGGCCATTCCCTCATCGAGGATAAACTCCGCTGTTACTCCGCGCTCCTTAAGCTTTGAAGCAATAACCTGGGCTCCCTTTAATCCTCCCACCTCTTCATCGTGTCCAAAAGCGAGGTAAATCGTCCGTTCTGGTTGGTAGTCTTCGGAAATAAGTTTCTCAACAGCTTCCAGAATCGAAATCATTGATGACTTATCATCAAGTGTTCCTCTTCCCCATATATAGGTTCCGTCATTATCCCCCGAAAATGGAATCTCTTTCCATGAACTTTCCGCTTCAACTGGTACAACATCCATATGAGCCATCAGGATAACCGGTTTTAGTGCCGGATTCTTTCCCTTCCAGGTGTACAAAAGGCTAAATCCGGAAATTAACTCTTTCTCCAATTTTGAGTTAATGAGAGGATATGCTTCCGAAAGGAACTTGTGAAATCCTAAAAAAGCGGTTGTATCTATCGGAGAATTGTCAGCAAATGAAATTGTCGGGAATGTAATTGCTTTTGACAGATTCGCGGCACTTTCATTTCCAAAGACTGGAAAAACGGCAGGTTCTGTTTTTACCTGCAAAGATGTAAAGGTCATTGTTTTAATAGCGACAACAATCAATAAAACAACGATCACCCCTAACAAGAATTGAATTGGTTTTTTCATCCTGAATAGATTTAAATAATTGTTTCAAGAAAATCATCATCTAAGTTATTTCAATTCTTTCAGAAAGTGGAAGAATTGAAAAGAATAATTTTCAATAACTGATAAATCATCGGTCCATCGCATGGAGCGGCTGTCGGCTCTGAAAGGGTAGGCTTCAAACAATATCGCTTTGACTATTAGTTGAATTGGGAAGGAGACCCTGAAAGGGTCGAATTTGAATAACCCCTGGTAAGCGAAGCGCCACCCGGGGTAGATGATCGAGTGATAAACCGGCGCAACTGCACGAATCATAGAAAGTAGACCTTTCTTTGCGCCGGATGATTCAACGTTTGAAAGAATCCTAATGTGGATTAGTACAAAATCCTCTCTTTTACTTGATTAATTGCTGAATTGTAAAAGTATTTCTGGCGAACTTTTGTTGTCCCGCCGCCTATTAACGGTAACTATTTGATGATTCGATTCAGATGCGCCGACTTCAATTCATGTAGTCATCCCCGGGTTACGTTCACTTCGTTCCCTTGACCGGGGTTATTAATATTGGACCCCTTCAGGGTCCCGTTTTCCGAAAATAAGAATCACATGGTTGTTTTATTGTAGAAAGGTGTGATGAATTTGTAAAGAGGATGGTTGTTATGTAAAGACGCTATTAATCGCGTCTCTACAGATTAGATTCAATGCGCCCCCTATTTCTTCAATAAGTTCAGCACACCATTGATAAACGTCAACGGGTGAATCGGATTTCCGGGGACATAAAGGTCAACCTTATGACTGGCTAAAAACGAGCGGTTAATGGCAGGACTATCTGCAAAGATTCCGCCGCTAATCGCATCGGTTCCGGCAAGGATAATGATTTTTGGACTCGGTACTGCATTGTAACAACGCTCGACAGATTCGGCCATATTTACCGTAATCGGTCCTGTGATCACAATTCCATCGGCATGACGCGGTGAGGCTACGAAATCAATCCCAAAACGGCTCACATCGAATTGTACGTTGTTAGACGAATTGAGTTCCCACTCGCAACTATTGTCACCACCCGCCGAGACTGACCTCAGCTTGAGCGACCTTCCAAAAAGACGGTGAATCTCCGAACGGATGAAGTCGGGATTGAATTCAATGGGCTGATCAATCCCTTCCTTAATAATCAACAGGTTCCGGTCGTTACCCGAAAGCTTATAATCTTTCGTAAATGTAATTTTGTCGGGAAACTGCAGTGCGCACTCACCGCAAAAGGTACATTTCCCCAAATCAATAGATACGGGATTTATTGAAATAGCTTTGGTTGGACAAAGTCCGGCAAGCCGAATTTCATCCACTTTTACTGTACTAATAACGGGACGTCCCCTGAAAATGCCGGGAACTTTTGCAGTTGTAACATCGGGAATAAACTGTTTTCCCTGGTGCCATAGTATTTTTAAATTATCAAACATAGCTTCCTGTTTATAAATCGTGACCGCTGTATGAAAGGCTAAAACTCTTGTTGCAGATCGGAAAATCGGAGATATCATTGTTTCGTACCGACTGTGCGAGTGCCATCCAGTTATGAAAAGAGGGATCTTTAATTTTGTAGATGATCAATTCACCCGCTTCGTCGGTTACTGCGCAATGACATATCTCGCCGCGCCATCCCTCAACGAGCGAAAGGACGAATTTCCCCTTTTGAGGAATGAAATTAAAATCTTCGGGCTTATTAAATTCTGGTACTTCCTGAAGCAACTGTTTTATATAGGCGACAGATTGTTTAACCTCTGTCTTCCGGATCTGCACACGCGAATAAACATCGCCATGCCGCTTGATTACAGGCTTGTGATCAATTTTAGTATAAAGGTTATTCGGATGCGACAGGCGGATGTCCCTGTTGAGGCCGCTCATACGTGCAGCCATTCCGACTGTTCCTATTTCGAGTACCTCTTCATAGGTAACAACTCCCGTCTTTTCCATTCTTGATAAAGCACTTGGCAGGTTGAAAAGCTTCTCTGTGATCTCGTTAAAATCGGGTTCGTAGGCTTTAAATACTTCGGTAAGCCTTTCACCAAGTTCCTTTGTAAACGGAAAGTTCATCTTTCCTGCCCTGATTAACCCTTTGCCAAGACGGTTTCCTCCCCATTCCTGGAAGAAATTGACCATCGGCGTGCGCAGCCTTCCGTAAACAGAATTACCCAACTGGTAGGCAATGTCAGCACAAATACCCGATAAATCTCCGGTATGATTGGCAAGCCGTTCGAGTTCGAGTGCTAGGGTACGTGCATAATGCAATGAGTAATCGGGTGTATAGCCGCACAAACTTTCCCAGAGGTTTGCAAATGCGGTGGTATGACCGACAACGGTATCGCCGGCAATGCTTTCAACAAGTGTTGTCCGCTCCAGTATTTTAGTTTTCTGAAGGAATAATTGTTCAAGCCCTTTGTGCTGGTAACCCAGTTGTATTTCGAGGTGCATGATCTGTTCACCGTTGCAGATAAACCGGAAATGCCCCGGTTCAATGATCCCCGCGTGAATCGGACCCACACCCACTTCGTGCAACTCTTCGCTGTCGACCTTGTAAAACGGATAATTCTCAATTTTCTGATTCATATCCGCGCGGTTGAACGCATACCTCAACGGTTTTAACCACGGATGATCGCTGTAGCCGATTCCAAAGTTTTCGTGAATTTCGCGTTCAAACTTCTCGAAATTGTGATTCTGCGCCGTAAACGAAGCAAGGTCTGCCGTTTTGTCCACCACAGAAGAGGAGACCAAAATTTCGTGCAGATCGTCATCGGCTATACAGCAGATCAGTTTTATTTTGCCTGCTGCCGCGAAGCCAAAATAGTTGACACAATGTCTTGCAGGATTACCCTTCATCAGATCGAGATTGATGGCGGCAAACGGAGCATAGTCGTGTACAGGAATATCGCTTAATGCAATTACCTGGTTATTGGATATATTGATATAGTTTATAGTTGTCATTGTACGAGTTTTACGGCATCCTGTAATAAAGTCACGAAAACCGCTGGCGGGTTATAGGCCAGGTAAACAGACAGCCCCAGCAATGCATACTGTGAAAGTGACTCCCATCCGGAAATACGGGGGATCTTTGTTTCATCTATTGTCAATGGTGGTGTAAACAGCAGTTTGAAAATATTTTTGCCAAAACCCCAGATGATCATGGTCAAAAGTACCAGAACAACCAGCAAAATAACAATAAAATGAGCTTCAAACAATGACTGAAAGATCAGGAATTCGCTGATAAATAATCCGGAAGGAGGCATGGCAGTAGCTGATATAAATGCAAGAAGCATCAATATTGCCCCCACTTTATTGTACTTAAAATAGTTTCCCACATCGTAAATACTCTTGCTTTGATAGATCCAGTAAACCTGGTTGAATTGCAGGAATAAAGTTGGTTTGATTAACGTATGCAACACAATGTGTAATATGGCAGCATAAACGCCTATTCCACCAGCAGATAATCCAAGTATTACCAGCCCCATGTGTTCGATACTCGAATAGGCAAACATACGTTTGATGTTTTTTATGCGGGTCATATAAACTGTTGCAACAAATATCGAAAGCAAAGCGGCAATAATCATCACGGTATTTGCCCAGTGCTGAAGCGAAGTATGCGACATGACAGCATATATCCTGTAAATACTGATGAATCCCGCGTTCATTAATATACTTGAAAGCAAGGCGCCTGCCGGAGCCGGGGCTTTATCTTTTGCATCAATACCTGCAGTGTACATTGGCACCAAACCAAGCTTGGCCGTAAAACCCGTGAAGATAAACAGGAACGATAATTTCAGCCAGAATGGGCTCAGCTTGTCAGCATTCGCGTAAAGTGAATCGAACGACATATCTTCTATTCCGGCATCTTTGAGCGATAAACTAAGAAACAATATCCCGATATACACAAACGTGATGCTGATTGCGCAAATGAAAACATATTTCCAAACGCCTTCCAACGCCCTTAGATTACGATGATGATAGATTAAGGCTGAGGCGCTAAGCGTGGTGATTTCTATAAATATCCAGGTGACGGCAATATGTCCCGATAAGAGAACGATGCTGCAAGCCGAAATTAATGCGACCATTGCGCCGAAAAACACGGCCCGGGACTTTGCTGTTTCATCCACATTGTGCGTTTCGATGTACCGATATCCGTGAATGATAACCGGAATTGAAACAATGGTCAACGCAAACAGCAAAAGCACGCCGATTGAATCTGGCTTGAAAAATTCAAGTTCAATTATATTGATATGATTGTATTCATAAATACTAAATACAACCAGCAATGCCGAAAAAATAAACAGTAACGCATAATTGACCAGCTTATTCCGGTTAAAAAATAACCCTAAGCTAATGGCAAAAGCTCCTGTTAAAAATATCCCAATCATAATCTTTTAGTCTTTAAGGTTACGTAAATGGTCAATATCAGGATCCTTTAATAAATCGCCAATCCGATTAAAGAAAACACCCAAAATAAGCACACTCGCGAAGATGTCGAGCATAATACCGAGATTTACCAACATCGGCATTTCGTTTCCAACGGCGAGCGAAAGCACAAATACGCCATTCTCGATGATAATGTATCCAATAACGTGTGTAATAATCTTTTTTCGTGTCACAATCAGGTAGAGTCCCGTAAAGATCGTCGACAAAGCCACCACGAAAAAAGTCTTGTCAAGATTCAGATCTTTTATCGCACTCGAAAGAATGATCGTCGACACGGTTATAAATGTCACAATAATCAATGAAACAAAGTTGGGAAGGTAAGGCTCTGCTTCGCGTGTGATCCCATTTCGCTTGATCACATAATTTATAAAATATGGAACGGCGATGGCTTTGAAAACAATCGTTTCGAGCATGATGAGCATCAGGTTGATCGTGTTTATCTTTGTAAGTGTAAGATAAGTCACCCCAAAGAGAATGAAACCCTGAAAAACGAGGATGTTCAGGTATGTGTAGAGCCTGTTTGCAATACTGATGTAAAGCAGCGACATGGCCAATGCGATTAGAAGTATATCTGTCATAAATCTGATTTTTATACGAATTTTCCCAAAACAAGCAACACTCCGAAAAAGATCAGCAGCGAAACCGATGTAAGAATAAAAACGAACTGGGGGTTGTGCCCCATCCGGAACCGCGCCATAAACGATTCGATTACCCCTACCGAAACTGCAAATACAAGCTGAATCATCAGAAACATCGGTATTGATATTTCATAGGGGAGCATCCCGATAAAGAAATTGGATATCAGTGCGCCATACATCGCAAACTTTAAATTGGTGGTGTACATGATTGTTCCAAGATCAAAGCCACTGTTGTCCAGAATCATCACTTCATGAACCATCGTGAGTTCAAGGTGGGTTTTCGGATCATCAATCGGCATCCGGCTGTTCTCAATCATCGCGATGAGTACCAGTACAAACGAAGCCAGTGCACCCAGCAGATACGAGATCTGCGAACCATAGTGCAACGTGCTGAATATTTCGTGAAAGGAGGTATGTCCCGTAAACAGCGCGAATGAACCCAACAGAATAAAAAAAGCAGGTTCCACAAGCATCGAAAAAAGGGCTTCGCGGCTGGCACCCATCCCTTCGAAACTGCTTCCGGTATCAAGCGCCGAAACAATCATCAGGAACTTACCGAAGGCAAGGACATAGGCAAACATGATGAAGTCACCGTCAAAGGAGATAAAGCCCGGATTGCCTCCCAGTGGAATCATCAGGATGGCCATCAATACCGATGCGAAATATGCGGTTGGTGCGATCTGGAATATAAAGCTGGTCGTTGTGCTAACTACGGAGCCTTTCTTCCATAACCTGAAAATATCTCTCATCGGCTGAAAGATTCGCGGCCCTTTACGACCGGAAAGGATGCTTTTTGTCCGGATGATGAATCCCGAAAAAAACAAGCTTACGAATAGGATGAGTAATAAGCTGACCATACTATAATTGGTTTAAAAATTTAATTATCACGACTATCTGTTCGATTACCGAAGGCAAAAGCAGGGCTAATCCCACAAAAATAAAACCGTAGAGTATATAAGCCTGGATATTGCCGTTCTGGAGGAACACAAATGAATTTAATACCCTTCGGAAAAATATCAATGGCTTATCGATCAGCCAGGTTTCCAGTTTATCGTGGGCATGTGTTTTCTGCATGATGTTTTGCGGATACAATCCAGTCGCTTCCACTTTATCTCTTTTGATTGAAAGAACCGGTTCCGCCAATTTACGGTAAGTACGTATAAATGAAGAGGCGGTGTACTGCATCTTACCGGTTTGTCCCGTGTAGGCACATCCCCAGGTTGATTCCATATTTACGACCCGTTGTCTGGTAATCATTCTCTTCAGGAAATACATGGCTGAAATCAACGCGACAAACCCCAAAGAATACCACCCTACAATTGTAAGATTGGTAAGTATTTCGCCAAATTGCACCTTAACCTGCGGACCTAATCCGGGCTGGTATAGACCGACGATACTCAATAAAGAGCTTTTAAACAGGAAGGGGAATAACCCGATCGTCATTATTGCCAGCGCAATAAGGTACATGGGCCAGACTCGCCGGGAGACTTCAATATCTTTTTCTTCGTGTAGTTTTTCGCGCGGAGAGCCTAAGAATACGATTCCGAATGCCTTTGTGAAGCAGATCAATGCAAGTCCGCCAATACAAACCAGTCCCAAAATGGAAAACAGCAGGTTCAGAATCAGCTTAAAATTACTGGTTACTAATCCATGAAATAAGCCATTGTATAAAAAGAATTCTGATATAAATCCGTTAAACGGTGGCAAACCACATATGGCAAGTGAGCCGATCAAAAACAGATAACCTGTATGTGGCATCTTTTTTATTAAGCCTCCCAGTGACTCTATATTCATTGTGTGTCTTGCCTGGTAGACATTTCCAGCGCTAAAGAAGAGCAGCGATTTGAAGAGCGAGTGGTTCAGGACATGAAGCAAAGCGCCTCCAAACCCGGCAACAACAAGTATCTGATTGTTATATCCCAGGCCTAAACTACCCAGTCCGATTCCTATTCCTATGATGCCAATATTTTCGATGCTGTGATAGGCAAGCAATTTCTTGAGATTGTGTTGAACAATGGCTAACATCACCCCATAAACGCCTGTTATCACCGAAACAAATAAGATAAAATAGCCGATGGCAACCATGTCCGTCTTAATCAGCATCAGCATCCGAAGAATGCCATAGATGCCGATTTTAATTATCACACCCGACATAATCCCTGAAATATGGGCCGGTGCGGCCGGATGGGCCAATGGAAGCCAGGTATGAAAAGGGACAAATCCCGCTTTGATGGCAAATCCTGTAAAGAAAAAAATAAACAGTGCCAACCCGGTCATTTCGGGTTGTGAGGTAGTGAAAGAGGATATCGCATTAAAATCGAAAGTGCCTGTCTTAACCTTTATCCAGATGAACGCCAATGTGAGAAGTAGGATACAAATATGTGATTGAATCAGGAAGTTAATCCCTGCCTTTAAAGTTGCACTCTTGTAATGTTCAAATATAATTGCGATAAATGAAGTTAATGCCATGATCTCCCACACTACAAGAAAAAGGATGCTGTTCTGCACAAGGCATATATCAATCAGTGAAGTATAAAGTAGTATGAATGCCACAGCATGAAGTGCAAGGTTGTCGCTTTGGTCAATATACCGCTTCATATATTGAATTCCATACCATGTGCCGGTAAAAAAAGTGAAGCTGATGACAAGCATAAACCAGGCTGACAGGTAATCGATCCGGATTGGAATGGCCCCCGTTATAAATGATCCGGGATAGAAATATTCAACAGGTCCGTTTGCAAACACAGAAAAAGCGAGTACCGAAATGATGGCAACCTGAAACGAAATTATACCCATAACAAGAATCCCCCTTCCTTTTGTTTTCAAAAAAGGGATACAGACGATTGCGATAATTGCAATCAGGTTAAATATTTCGACGAGGTTCTTTTCCATTCATAAAATCAATAGATGAAATTGAATGCTGTTCCGAGAAATACCAAAATTATAAAAAACAGGCCATAGAGTACGTAAGACTGTATTTGTCCGTTCTGAATAAATTGAAAGTAATTCAAGGTAAATGCTAATCTTTTTGCCAAAGGAGTTACAAAATATCTTTCAAGCATATCAACATAGTAATGCGTTGAAAAATTATAAGGAACAGGGTAAAGCTTTTCTTTAGGAATTTTTTCAACTTTCTTCCTTTCTTTTACAAGGAAGCTAAATAGCTGGCCAAAAGACCTGGTAAAAGAACGTCCCGAATACTGGGCTTTGCGCACTGGAGCGACATAACCGCAACCCCAGGTTTCGTATGCGACAGCAGGCCGTTTGTGCACAATTAGCCAACGAATTCCAAAGACAGATATTATCAGGACAATAAAAATCAGGGTTATCATTCCGATGTTGGCTATATTATCAGCTATAGGGGGCAAAGCAACAGCTGAAACCGTTAATTCTGAACCAAATGAATTCATTACAACCTTATTGGCATACGAGAAGAAAAACTGCGGCATCAATGCAACACCCATCATAATAGCAACGATAAAATATTGCGGCAATAGCATGATAAATGAGGCTTCCTTCGGTTCATGTGGGAAATCTTCGCGGGGATTTCCCAGGAAAATCACGCCAAAAGTTTTTGTAAAAGTTATTAACGACATTCCTCCTACCATTACCAAACCGGTAATTGTCAAAATGAGTAATATTGATTGGGAAATTCCCTGGACATTTAGCAATCCATTGAAAAGTCCGTTGTAAATTATATACTCCGAAACAAATCCGTTGAAAGGAGGTACACCGCCAATGGCCATTGATCCTATCAGAAAAAATATGGCTGTTATCGGCATCTTCTTTATTAAACCACCCAAACGTTCAATATTTCGCGTATGCGTTTGCTGATAAATACTTCCTGCACCAAAGAATAACAATGATTTGAAAAGTGAATGGTTAAGTGTGTGAAGAAGGGCGCCGCTAAAACCAAGGATGGCCATCGTCTGGTTGCCATTCCCGATTCCCATCAATCCGACCCCAAGTCCAATACCTATGATGCCTATATTTTCGATCGTGCAATACGCCAGCATCATCTTAAAATCGAATTTTACAGCAGCATTTGCAATTCCATAAAGAGCAGTTACTATTGACAAGACAAGAATTACTTCACCAAACAACACTAAATCATGCCGCAGGTACATGATGATCCTGAAGATTCCATAGATTCCTAATTTGACAATCACTCCTGACATTACGCCCGAAACGTGCGATGGAGCCGCCGGATGAGCATGCGGCAACCATGTATGAAACGGGATAAAGCCTGCTTTAATGGCAAATCCTGAAAAAAGTAACACAAATATCCAGACAGAACTTTTTCCTGCCGGCAAAAGCGCCAATGCTTCAAAATTAAACGATCCGGTATTGACGTACAATAAAATAAAGCCAAGTGTCAGTAGCACAACACTCAGGTGCATCTGCACCATATAGTTAATTCCGGCTTTTAATGTTTGCTTATTTTGAAATTCAAAAATGACCAGCATTAATGAGGAAAGAGACATAAGTTCCCATGAAATGATAAAAGCAATTCCATGATCAAATATACATACCCAAACCATCGAAAGGTGAAAAAGGACGTAAAACACCCAGTGCATTTCAAGGTTCGCCTTAAGTTTCGAATAAGATTTAAGGTAACCTGTGCCATATAAAACACCGGTTATAGATGTGAAATTAATGATTAGAATAAACCATGCTGAAAGACTATCTATCTTCAGACTGATATCACCCATTAAGTGGGGGATATTGATTACTCCCGTTTGAGGGCCATCAGTTAATGCTAATATTGAAGGGATTGAAGATAAAACGGTGTTGGCAAGAACAATCAGTAAAACAAGAAGCGGCCTGTATTTTTCTTTAACAACAATTAGCCCGAATACACCTGCAGTCAGTACAAGAGCCATTAATCCCATTAATTGTGTAATTCCCATATATTCTAAACAAAAATACCAAAGTATTAGAATTTGCAAGGTTAGGCATTTTTCAGCTCTAAATATTTTGCACAGGTCAATCAAAAAATTGATTTATGTCATAATTTTGATAATTTTGTTCCACTTTAAAAAGAATTCATAATGTCAGTCAAGACAGATAGCGTTGCTGAAAGATTCATTTTCAAAAGCGATTCAGCTTTTTCCAATTTGCCCGATAACATAAAAGAAGTGTTCTTAAGCCAGATGATTGTTAAGCAATTCAGGAAGAAGCAGAATATATTTACAGAGGGAACCTATCCGGCTGGTATTTACTTTATTAAAAAGGGGAAAGTCAAAAAATACAAATCATTGAATGGCGGTAAGGAGCAAATTCTTTATGTGTGCAGCGAAGGTGAATTACTGGGATATGCTGCCTTCTTAAGCGAAGAGATGTATCCCGATTCGGCAGCTTCGTTAACCGATGCGACTATTGGGTTTCTTTCCAAAGACAAATTGTTGAAGTTGCTTAATGAGTATGATGAACTTTCCAAAATGCTAATGAAAAACCTTAGCCATGAGTTCGGCGTACTTGTCAATTTTATTGCAACTTTTACGCAGAAAACAGTGAGGGAAAGGGTTGCATTGACCCTGTTGATTCTCCAGGAGAAATTCAAGGATAACATCGATGAAAACAATGAAATTCAAATTAATCTCACCCGGGCTGACTTTGCCAATATTGTTGGGACAGCGGTGGCAACGCTCGTGAGATTGCTGCACGACTTTAAGGAAGAAAATCTGATCCGAACCCAGGGCCGCAAAATAATCATCAATAATAAGCTTCAATTGCTTGAAATAGCTGATGTTGCAGATATTTTTTAAATGATATGAATTGAGAGACTTAATCGGAATTACAATTGGAATCTCAAAATTGTTACCTTTACTGAAGAACATATACAAGGAAAATATGGAACAGGATATTCGCTGGGAACAAAGATTCTCTAACTACAGAAAGGCAGTGGAAAAACTAAGACAAGCTGTTAAGTACATTAAAGATAAATTCGAGGAAGAAGATGAGGATATAAATCAGGCAGAGTCTGTATTAGATGAAGTTCTGAAAGAAGGGCTTATTCAAAGATTTGAGTACACACATGAGCTTGCATGGAATGTGATGAAAGACTACGCAGAATACCAGGGTGATGCAAGTATCCGCGGTTCCAGAGATGCCACAAGAGCTGCTTTTAAAATGTCGCTTGTGACCAATGGTGAGGTCTGGATGGATATGATCAAGAGTCGAAATGAAACCTCACATACTTACAATGAGGAAACGGCGGATGAAATATTTCTTAAAATAATTGAAGAATATTTTCCGGCCTTTGAAAAGTTTACTATTGCAATGGAAGAGTTGAGAACAGGTAAACAAGGTGATCTATTTGAAATGGAATAATGGAATACGGACTTAAACAACAGGAAGTTGATAGCATAAAGCAAATTTTCTCTGCTTTTCCAGAAGTAGAGAAGGCAATACTTTATGGTTCAAGAGCCAAGGGCACCTACAAACCAACCTCAGATATTGATATCAGCCTGATGGGGCCAAAATTAACACTTGGCGTTTTGAATCAGATCTCCTGGCAACTCGACGATTTATTACTGCCTTACACATTTGATATTTCTAGTTTTCTCCAAATTAACAATCCTGCATTGGTTGAGCACATTGAGCGAATTGGAAAGGTTATATATCAGAAGTAAGTTTTTAAAGGTTGAGATACCTGGCATTGAGAACTTAAGTTCTGTCGTTTATTCCAATCAAGTCGACCCCTTCGTTATAATTTTTGAAATCAGGCTCAAAAACCTTACTGAAATAACCCAACTATAAATCTAAATTTCGTAACTTTAATGGACTTTTAATCCATTGAATGAGCCAATTCAGCGACAAGCTTCACAGCGCACCGTTCATTAGGCTTCTTGTCCCTTTTATCGCAGGAATCGTTTTAGGCGACTCGTTTCCGCCTGAACAGAAATGGATTTACCTTGGCACATCAATCTTTTTCTTACTCCTGCTTCTCTTCTTCATAAATACATCGTTCAAAAGGGAGCCTGTATTCGGCATCTTCTCCTTTCCCGCTTTGCTTTTCCTTGGACTTTTTATTGTAAATGATCTGAAATATAATCCGCAACCATTGCCAAAAGGTGAATACTTTGCAGTTGTCCATGAATTTCCGCTCGAAAAAGAGAAATCATACAGGGCAGTACTCCGCTTAATCAAACCGAAAATATTGATACTTGCCTATTTCGAAAAATCGGAGCAGATTTCAAGAGTGGAACCGGGTGATGTCATCTGGTTTCGCGGACAACCTGAAATACTTCAAAAGACAGGCAATCCATTTGAGTTTGATTATCAGGCTTACGCAGTCCGTAATGGTATTGGACATCGCATCTATTTGAAAGATAGCTTTTATTATCCTTTGAAAGCTGAAAAGAATCGGGATATCATTGAAACGGCACTGATTATCCGCGACAGGTTACTTCGGATAATCGAAAATTGCGGACTAAAAGGCGAGGTATTTCATTTGGTTTCATCCATCTCATTGGGCGCCAGGGAGGAATTGGAACCCGAAACTACTCAAAGTTTTGCTAAAACAGGTGTGATACATGTGTTGGCCGTCTCCGGAATGAATGTTGCCATCATTTTTGTGGTGCTTGATGTGATGCTCCGATTTTTAAAGCGGAAAAAAGGTGGAATATATCTCTATACTTTTATTATTCTCTCTGCCGTTTGGGGTTATGCGCTTATCACCGGCATGTCGGCTTCGGTGCTCAGGGCAGCTGCCATGTTCACATTTATTGTGATCGGGACGGGTATGAGCCGTCATCCGAATATTTACAACACACTGGCTGCTTCAGCATTTGTTTTGCTCTGCATTAATCCATCACTTGTATATGATGTTGGCTTTCAGCTTTCTTATGTAGCTGTATTTTCAATTGTCTTTTTTCATCCTTCGATATACGGAGTATTCTATTTTAAATACTGGATTCCTGATCAGATCTGGATATTACTGTCAGTATCAATGGCGGCACAAATCGGAACACTTCCTTTCCTTTTACACTATTTTCACCAGTTTCCCACCTGGTTTTTGCTGGCCAATCTGATGGTTATTCCGCTTGTGACATTGATTTTGTACCTGACATTTATCGTGTTTGCAGTTGCCCCGATTGTACCTTTTCTTGGAGTGATAATGACACGTATTCTGGATTGGGCCGGACAAGGTATGCTTTTCTCAGTCCATCTTGTTGAACGATTGCCTTATTCAATACTTGATGGTTTATATCCTTCGGATCTTACCCTGCTTATTATTGTTCTGATCTCCATTTCGGTAACGCTTTTTATCATGCACAAAAGTCCAAAAGTTTTAACGTTTACTTTGATTCTATTCATAATGCTATTGATATTTGGCAATTTATCAGTCTATCAACAAATCGCACAGAAAGAAATAGTCGTTTTTAACGTTTCCGGCAAAACATTGGTTGCATTTACTACCGGAAGTGAAACTATCTGGCTTACAAATAAGAACAATACACATGAAAAACTGAAATATTACATAAAACCTTATGAAGGGTTTCGCGGGATCAAAAAATCATCAATCATCTTTTTATCTGATACTGCATTTCAAAGTAAAAATAAATTTTCACTCAGGGAGAACTTTCTGAACTTTAACGGGCTATCTATTTGTGTTTTTAACGATCGAAAGATTAATGACATCGATTGGAAATATTTTCCGCATACAGATCTGATCATCTTATCGGAAAAATCGTTGATGGATGCAGCTTTGGTTCGAAAATATCGCCCGGGAACTGTACTTGTCGAAAACAGGACTACCCCCAACGGCAACACGGCCTCATTGCCTGCCTTGAATGATCCTGATATTTTGAATACAACGGAAGGCGCAGTTAAAATAGAAATAATGCAAACAGATGACACAGAAAAAAACATTCTCACCTGCAGCTATTTTAATCATTAATAATCCTTTACTTTGTATATAAATCAGGTAGATTATTATGAAAATTGTTATTGCAGGCGCTGGTGAAGTGGGTACACATCTGGCTAAGATGTTATCGAAAGATGAGCATGATATTATCCTTTTTGACGAGGCGCAGGACAAGCTGGATGACATCTCTGCAGCACTTGATGTATTGACAATTTCGGGTGGTGCAATTTCAATTTCTGACCTGAAACAGGCAGGTGTGGTTAACTGTGATCTTTTTATCGGAGTCACACCTTACGAAGACCGTAATATAGTAGCCTGCCAGTTGGCCAAGCATCTTGGAGCAAAAAAAACAATTGCACGTATTGACAATCAGGAGTTTTTGTTTCCGCAAAACCGCGATTATTTCAAGACCCTCGGAATAGACGAGTTGATATACCCTGAACATCTTGCTGCAAAAGAAATCGTTACCAATATCAAACAAACCAGCATGCGGCAGATTTTCGAGTTTTCGGGAGGAAAGTTGGTTCTGTTCGCGGTAAAGATCAGGGAACATGCTGCCATTCTTGGGATTCCCCTCAAAGATCTGCACAACGGTATGGGCGATTTTGTAATTGTGGCGATTGCACGTGATTCAGAAACCCTTGTTCCTCATGGTGATGACATCATAAAAGTGGATGATCTAGTCTTTTTTGTTGCAAAACCTACAACCGTTGAGTCAATACTGCAAAAAGCGGGTAAGGAGAAGTTCGTAATCAAAAATGTAATGATCCTCGGAGGAAGCCGGATTGCGATGAAAACTGCTTTACGTCTTGGTGATGGTTTTAATATTAAAATAATTGAGCAAAATAAAGAGCGTGCGATTAAGGTGACAAGCAAAGTTGGTAATGCGCTGGTCATTCATGGCGATGGCCGCGACCTTGAGTTATTACGATCGGAGGGGATCGAACAAATGGATGCCTTTATAGCCGTAACGGGCAATTCAGAAACAAATATACTTTCGTGTCAGCTTGCGAAAAAGATGGGTGTCAAAAGGACGATCGCTGAAGTTGAGAATATTGATTACATAGATTTTGCAGAGAAAATAGGAATTGGTGGAGTAATCAACAAAAAATTATTGGCCGCCTCCAATATTTACCGGTTTACGATGAATGCGGATGTTTCGCATGTCAAATGCCTGACAGCCACAGACGCCGAGGCGCTTGAGTTCGTTGCCCGCGAAGGTTCTAGAGTCACAAAATCGATTATAAGCAACCTCGACTTTCCGAAAGAAGCGACCATCGGAGGATTTATCAGGAATGATCAGGGGTATATTGCTTCGGGCAGTTCGCAAATCAACGCAGGAGATAAAGTAGTCGTATTTACCCGTCCTGCCGCCTTGAAAAAACTGTCGAAATATTTCAACTAATGTTCATACGGGTATTTTGATCAAATAAGGCAAGTTTATTATTATTTGGTTATAAATTGATTGGGGTGCTGACAGCTTTTAAAAGCGACCGGCACCCCAATTTATATAAATTCTGTTTTCGAATTAAACAGGTGTTTCCTAACCTTTCATTCTGTCTGGCGAGGAATCAAGGTTTTCTTTTCTTTTTATGGGTAATACACCACCCATTTCACCCATCACATTTACAAGGTCAGAACCAGTTGGCACTACAATTTTTGAATTGTCCTTCAGTGAAGTTTCCATTGCCTGTATTCTGCGAAGCAGCTGCGCATTTCCAACAAAATACTTTTCTGCAGCTTCGTTAACAAGTTGAATAGCCTGAGCTTCACCTTCCGCACGAAGAATCGCACCCTGCTTGATACCTTCGGCCCGACGGATTTCTGCACGCTTCTCACCATCTGCTTTTGTTTCCGTTGCTGTGGCAAAATCGATGGCGGCTATTTTCTCATTCTCCGCTTTTACGATCTTATTCATCGTTTCCTGCACATCTTTAGGAGGATCAATCTCTTTTAGTTCGGTCCGGACGATTTCTATACCCCAGTTCATGGTTTCTTCCAAAAGGGTACCATGAAGTTCTTTATTTATTTTACCACGCTCGCTGTTGGCCGATTTAAGTGTCATTGTACCGATAATATTCCTAAGTGTAGTACGCGCCAGGTTGACAATCTGGTATTCAATGCTGTTTACATTGTATTGCGAGTTCTTCACACTCTCTTCATCCGACTTAATTTTAAAGTAAACCTGGGCATCAACCTTCGCATTCAGGTTGTCGTTTGTAATGATTTCCTGAGGCTCAGCATTAATCATCTGCTCAGTAATGTTGATTGTATACATCTTGTCAATTCCCGGAATGATCCAGTTAAAGCCATATCCCGCAAAGCGATGGTATTTACCAAGACGCTCTACAAGCGCCCGGCTTGTTGGCCTGACAATGCGAATTCCTGCAAAGAAAAAAAGGACAAGTACACCAATGACGACTGGTAAAAGATTTTCCATAGTTGAAGAATTAAAATTGAATAAATAGTTGAAAGGCAGATCATACTTGATGATGTACAAATATAATTATTTTCAAAACATAAGTATGATTTTTCGCATCAATTTTATGAATCTTTTATGACTGCCGGTTTATATCTTTTTTTGGCTATTCATATAATGAATGGAGTCGCCCCACTCTCCATAACCGATTTCTCCGTCAGCCAATGCAATACGAGCATCCAGGCACCCTTTACACTGGGCCGGCTCTTCATCAATGCATGGTTTGTTTTCGTATAGACTGTAATCGTTGCGATATAAACCGGGGGTGATATTGGGCATAATAATGTTTGCCCCCACTTTTATTCCTTTCTCCCTGCCAAGCGGATCGATTGCCTGTAATGCGGTGGCGGCTGCTATATTGATATCATTCATCAGGATACGAAGAACGGCAATCATCTTTAACGAAAGATCGAACCTTTCCTGAATGGGTAAAAGTTCATGACGAAAAGCATAAAGCGGCGTATCTGAGTGCTCGATATACGGCCCCATGCCAACCATATCGATACCAAATTCCTTGAAAAAGAGGAGGTCAAGTGCCAGATCCGAAATTGTCTGAAAGGGCAATCCGATCATTACACCTGTCCCTGTCTGGTAACCGGCAGCTTTCAATGTCTGAAGGCATTCCAAACGTCGGTTAAAATCATGTTGCTGATTATCAGGATGAATTTTGCGGTAAAGCGATTGATTGGATGTTTCGATGCGTAAAAGATATCGGTGAGCCCCTGCTTCAAACCAACGACGGTATACCGATTCAGACTGTTCGCCTACCGACAATGTAATTCCCAGCCTCCCATTGCTCAGTTGTTTGATCTGAGTGACCAAACTGGTGATCCTGTCGGCAAAAGCAGGCGAACTATTTTCACCCGACTGAAGGACTACCGAACCAAACCTGTTCTCATCGGCAAAACGTGTGGCATCGAGTATTTCACTGTCAGTCAAATTATAGCGACGAACAGAATGATTTGAATTTCTTATCCCGCAATAGTAGCAATCCTTTTCACAAACATTCGAAAACTCAATTAAACCCCTGAAATAAACCTTATTGCCAACAAACAAATCCTTAATTTCACCACTTTTTTTAAACAATAACTTTTTCTCATCCCCATCACATTTAAGGAGTTGCTCCAGATCGGATTGGGAAAAGGAAGATTGTTCTAAAATTGCGGAGATATTGCTCATTATCAAAATTCATATTAATGAAGTAAAAATACCACATTCTTTTTAAACGCAGCAAGGCTAATTTCTTGGTATTAATGGTGCAGATTTCGTAATTTTGTGCAAAGCATTTTAAGATGATGAAGGCTCTTTATTATAAGACACTTGAAAACGGCGTGGTGAAATGCAAGCTCTGCCCGCATTATTGTTTGATAGGAGATAATGAGCATGGGTTATGTAATGTCCGGGTCAACAAGGAGGGCGAACTTTACAGCGAGTTTTTTGAAAAGGTGACTGCTCTTGGACTTGATCCGATTGAAAAAAAGCCCCTCTACCATTTTTATCCCGGATCAACTATTCTGTCAGTAGGTTCCCTGGGATGTACGATGCGATGCCTCTTTTGCCAGAATTACCGGATATCGCACCCGACTCCGCAAAGCTATGATGACGCAAACTTATTCAGTGTAAAGGCGATTGTGAAATTGGCAAGTGAACAGGAGAATAATATTGGGATTGCTTTTACTTACAACGAACCCGGCACTTTTTATGAGTACATGATCAGCGTCGCAAAACTTGCCCAACCGCTTGGACTTAAAACGGTGATGGTTACAAATGGATATATCAACAGGGAACCGCTTGAAGAGATCATTCCGTTTATTGACGCCTTTAATGTCGACCTGAAGGCATTTTCGGAAAGTTTTTATAAGTTGATAACAAACTCAAGACTGGCACCTGTTAAGAAGACAATCAGCCGGATTGCGTCGTCAACAAAACATTTGGAAATTACCAACCTCGTAATTCCGGGAATGAACGACAATTATGCTGAATTTGAAGAAATGGTACGCTGGATTGCCGGTGAAACAAGTGACCGGACTGTCCTGCACATTTCGAGGTATTTCCCTAATTATCAAATGCAAATTGCGAGTACTCCAATTAATATCCTGCTCGATCTTTACGCGATTGCAAAAAAACATCTTAAATATGTCTATCTGGGTAATGTTTTCGATATTGAGAAAGACACTACCTATTGTGATCAATGCCACAATGCACTGATTGTAAGAGAGCCCGGAAAAACAACGATTACTGGTCTCGATAAGCTGGGTAACTGCACCCAATGCGGAAACCATGTAATTGATCATGTTTATTTTAACCCCAAATAACTGGCAGTTTCTTTCAATATTTCATCCTCACCGCTTCACCGTTTTCATTCTCCTTCCAAAACCAGATATTCCCATGGTTCGAAATAACATTTACGGTTATCGACATTGAAATTGATCTTATTCTGATTGAATGTATTGATATACTTTCCGTCTGCAATTGCGGTTGTAATTGTCGTTGTGATCGTGTCGGGACTCATATTTATCAATACCATTACACGCGCATTTGATGATGACCGAAGGAATGAAACAATTTTGTTGGGAGCCGAATTAGTAAGCTGAACCAGCTTACCACCATAGGGCGGATTCCAAAGCGACTGATTGCGATGTTTAAGACTGTTCAATGTTTTGTAGAACGGAATCATCAATGTGTCGCTCCAATTGATCGTATCTTTTGCGAAAAAACGAAGACGTTTTGTCATTCCTGCTTCCTGTCCATTATAAATCAATGGCATGCCTGGAAGTGTGTAAGTAAGTACGGCACAACTTTTTTCACCTTTCCCAAATTTTTCTTTCGCGGTACCATTCCATGAGTTTTCGTCATGATTGGTGATGAAATTCACTTTGAATGCCCTTTGCGGTAACACTGAATCGATCTTCGATTGTAACCGGAGGATTTCGTTGGCCGTTTTCTTCCCCTGTGTGATTGCACTCATCAGGTGATGCATCTCCCAGCCATAATTCGAGTCGAATGCTATATTGCAAAGTTCGGGGTTGTCCTGATTCTCGGCAAGCATGTAAAGTGGCTTGATTTTCTGTAACTCAGCATGTGCATCTTCCCAGAAATCGATAGGAACCAAACCTGCCATATCACATCTGAATCCGTCAATGTCAAAATTCTTCACCCAGAACTTCATCGAACCGACCATCTCCTTCCGCAAATCTATATTTTTGTAATCAAGTTGTGCACAATCGGTCCAGTCATTTGGCGTTGCGATATTTCCTTTGGCATCTTTCTTATACCAATCGGGATGTTCTGTAATCCATTTATGGTCGCGCGCGGTATGGTTGGTTACCCAGTCGAGGATTACTTTAAAACCCATCCCATGTGCTTTATCTACAAGACTTTTAAAATCATCTGCGGTCCCGAATTCCGGATTGACAGCCTCGTAATCCCTGATTGAATAATAACTTCCCAGGCTTGATTTAGCCCCTTCGGGCACTTTACGGCCTTTTTCACCGATTGGATAAATTGGCATCAGCCAAAGGATATCAATCCCAAGTGCTTTTATCCGGGGAAGATCAGCTTCAAGCGCTTTAAATGTTCCTTCCGGTGAATACTGTCGGGTGTTGATCTCGTAAATCACACTGTTTTTTACCCAGTCGGGATATGGAATTGCTTTGGGAGCTTCTTTTTGGGAGAAATCACACCCCGAAAACAGGATAGTTATTGCCATCAGGGTAATGATCTTGATCTTGTAATATGCCATGATATTTTTAAAATTGTTACTTCAGGTTAAAGGTATTAATAAACGACCGAAATTACTAATTTGAAAATTTTCCTTTTTACTTTTCGGTCATTGTAATCTGCTCGATATAGTTTCGGACTTCATTTAGCTTATCAAGGGGAAGATTTTTTAATGAATTTGTAATATTCCCTTTTCTCTGGCCACGTTTGAGTTTTTGAAAAACATGGTCTTTGTACATTCCGGTCATATCTTCGTTCGTCCAGGAAAAAAGGTCATCGGTTGAGCAGTTAAGGAGCAAACATATTTGTTCCATGTGCCTGAAACTAATACTGTCAACCTTATTGTTTAGAAGTCGGCTGGTGGTATAAGAAGTAAACCCATTCTTTCTTAAAAAGTAATGAGGATTATCTATGCCTTTGTCTTCAAATATTCGGTAAAGGTCTAATTGTAACATGTGATTTGATTAAAAATTGATATGCAATACAAAGATATAGCAATAATCTTGAAAAATATTGCAATACAATTGAAAAAATACGCAATACTTTTGTAAAAGGGAGAAGTTTAACTAAAAATATACGCAATGCAGCTGTTAATTGAAGAAATTTAGTTGAAAATATACGCATGGCAGTTGTTAAATGAAGAAATTCTGTTGAAAATATACGCAAGACAGTTGTAAAATAATTGAATGATATTGAAAATATACGCAACGATATTTAAAAAATACGCAACGCTTTTTAAATATTCTGCAATGGGATTTGAATAATTTTCAATTCTTTTAGAAAAGCAATGAAAATCCCGATTTACGTTGCCTGAATTTTTCTAATTCCGATTCATAAAACTTTATCTGTTGGAGACAAATAAAATTCCTGAAAATATCTAAGTCTTCTTTATTCTCAGTTTCATTCAGCGCATCAATATAGGCTGCCCGGTCCTCTGTAAATATATTTATCAGCGGTTCTTTATGATACAACTGAATGTAATTCATTAATAACCGGGCGGTCCTTCCGTTACCATCACCAAATGGATGGATGTTTACAAAGTTGTAGTGAATATCAGCGGATAATTTTATGATCTCATCTCCCAGCGTATGATCGATCCGGTTATTAACATTATCAACAAGTTGCTCTAAAAGTTTGGGAACTTTCGAAAAATCGGGAAAATACTTTATATCAACATATACTTGTGCTAATCTTAAATCACCTTTGGAAGTATCAAAATCACCTGAGATTGTACTGACTTTGCTTCCTGTTGATTTCATTACATAAGCGTTAATCTCCCGGATAAATTCAACTGAAAGCTTTCTTTTTTCCCTGGCTGCTTCTTTAAGCATTAAAAATGCATCGTAATGATCTTTGATCATCAGATGGTCAGTCAACGGTTTCCCATGGGCTGTTATATTGTTCTCAATAAGAACTTTAGTGTCTGTTTCAGATAATGAGCAACCTTCAATCTTTGATGAATTATAGACAATTGAAATCATGCAGAATTTCTCATAATCAATCGAATCCGTAATTCGTTGATTAATGTATTGATCTCTGAGTATTTTAAGTTGATTCCACATGATATCAATTTTCAACAAATGTAACAACTCTTTTATCGATTCGGTATTTGGTGGTTTAAATGAACTGACTTAAAATCAATACTCCGATGAGTCCGATAATACCTATCAATGTCTCCATCACCGTCCAGACAAGAAAGGTTTGTTTTATCGTTGTGTTGAAGTATTCCTTAAACAACCAGAATCCGATGTCATTAAAATGTGACCACATCAGGCTTCCCGCTCCCGTGGCAATTACCATCAGTTCAGGCGAAACGCCTGTTCCTTCAATCAATGGCAACGTTAAACCCGCAGCTGTAATGCAGGAGACAGTCGCCGAACCGATTGCAAACCGGATCAATGCAGCGACAAACCAGGTAAGGATCAATGGCGACATGCTGACTCCGCTTGCCATCACCTTTATGTAATCAGCTGTTCCGCTATCCACAAGTACCTGTTTGAAGGCTCCACCTGATGCAATAATGAGCAAGATCATCGCAACACCTGAAGCCGACTCCGATAATGTTTTCATCAGATCGGACATCTTTCGTTTCTTTCGGATGCCCAACAGGTAAACGCCGATAAAGACAGAAAAGAAAAGCGCCACAGTCGGATCGCTGATAAACTTCAGTATTTTGATATTGCTGCTTTCGGCAGGAATAACCATCTGAAGAACTGCACCTGATAACATCAGAATGATCGGGCTGATGGCTGTGAACAGACTTGCAGAGAGTGATGGTAATTCTTCAGGTGTGAATTCGCGTGCAACGAACAATTCTTTTGGCGGTGTGAGTTTCCATTTGGAATAAAATCGCGAAAGCAGGGGACCTGCTATTATAATAGCAGGTATTGCAACCATCATTCCATACATTAAAGTAAGATTTGGATTTGCATGAAATATAAAAGCGATAGAAGTAGGCGCAGGGTGGGGAGGAAGAAATCCGTGAGTCACTGAAAGCGCCGCGCATAAAGGGAGTCCAAGGTAAATCAGCGGTAATTTGGTTGAGGCTGCAAGCGCATAGATCAGTGGTATCAATACAAGGAATCCGGCATTATAAATCATGGGTAATCCAACGAGAAAACCTGTGATCATAATGGCGATCTGTATCCTGGCAAGTCCAAAGAGATCAATCAGTTTATTTGTGATCTGGTAGGCGGCGCCGCTCTGCTCAAGTAATTTACCAAGCATTGCGCCGAATACAATAATCAGTGCAAGGCTTCCCATTGTGCTTCCAAGTCCGGATGTAATGGACTGCAAAATTACAAGAGGCTCCATGCTGTTGAGTAAACCAACCGCAAAAGAGGTGATTAGCAGTGCAAGAAAAGCGCTGATTTTATAAACACTTATCAGTAAAAAAAGGAGTATGATCCCGGCAAAAATAATGATCAGCGGCATAGTTGTTCAATTAGTCAATGTGGGACGAAAGTAAACTATTTTAGCATTTTAATGAAATGTCACAATTGAAAATTAAGGAGAACCTTCCCGTTCAGTTGTTGATTTGCATCTTTCAGAGTGGTTGGGGTCAGTTAGCTTCCGTAAAAATGAAAGAAAGCGCGTTTTAACACATTGTAAAAAGAAACAATGATCCTTTAATCGGGGAAAAAAACGGCTGTATATTAAGTCTGCTCAATTACATGTTAAATATATTGTTTAAATGATTTTTTAATCGGATAGATTCGTAAACTTGCCTGCCTGAAAAACTATATTTGCGACTTGACTAAATAAACAAAATCTCATTAAAATATTGATTGCCTGATGAACCTGGTTTTTACAATATATTCTGTTTTCTTTCTGGCTACGGCATTGGTCTCGTTTTTCGTTGCTTTCCTTGCCTGGCAACGCCGTTTCGTAAAAGGGGCCAAGGAGCTCACCCTGTTGATGATAGCGGCAGGAATTGGTGCGTTCTGGCTGATATTCGAGACAGCGGCGCCTACAGCGATGGAGAAAATATTCTGGTCAAAACTTGAATTTATCGGAGGGATACCTACACCTGTGCTTTACCTGATTTTTGTTTTGCGCTTCACCGGGAAAGACCGATTTATCACCCCCAAATATATCTTATTGTTATTCATTATTCCGGTAATCACCTTTGCGTTCACAATCACCAATGAATATCATTACCTGGTATGGACAGGTTTTTCTGCAATTTCTGATAAAACGAACCTGATGGAATATTATCATGGGATCGTATTCTGGACAGGCTATATCTGTTATACTTATCTTATGCTTTTTGTCGCAACGATATACCTTTTTAGTTTTATTATTCGGCAATATAAGCCATTCCGTTTTCAGGGATTGATTGTTTTATTTGGAGGTTTATGTCCATGGATCGTAAGTGTGTTGTATCTTACCGGAAGTAATCCGGTGGTTGGGCTGGATATTACACCCATCAGCATTATTCTTAGCGGCGTCCTTGTTGCATATGCCATTTTAAATATTCGTTTCCTCGACCTGGTACCTGTCGCCCGGGAGATGCTTGTTGAAACGTTACCGGATGGCATTCTGGCGCTTGACGGGCAAAACAGGATACAGGATATCAATGGAGCCGCATTAACTTTTCTGGGAATCGGCAATAAGTACATCATCGGATTTCCTGCACTGAATGTTGGTGCCGGTTCAACTGTGTTGATGGATGCGGTAATTAATAATGAAACCATTGAAGAGATCGAACTCCAAAATACGATTGAAATTAAAACATTCCGGATTATTAAGCATGCAATCAAAAACCAACCAGGCAGCCGTCTGGTTGTAATACAGGATATTACAGATCTGTCTGCTTCAATCAGGGAGATCAGGGCAGGGGAAGAACGTTATCGCCAGATGTTTTCGATGTTCCGGCTAATGTCTGACAATACAGATGACTTTCTGTGGGCAAAGGATATGGACGACAACTATACTTTCGTGAATAAAACGATGTGCGACAGGCTTCTGATTGCAAACAACGTTGATGAACCCATTGGAAAAGCATTTGAATTTTTCGCAAAACGAGAAAGAGAGGCTCATCCGGAAAACCCCGACTGGCATACATTTATCAGCAATTATAAAATCATTGATTCACTTATTACCGGCGAAAGGAACTCAAAACAATACGATTTATCCGGAAATGTGCAGGGGAAATTTCTTTTCCTCGATGTTCATAAAGCGCCGATATGGGATGAGCGGGGGAATCAAATAGGTATCGTTGGAACTGCCCGGGATGTCACACATACAAAACAACTTGAAAACGAGAAAACTGCTGCGTTGGAACAGTTGCAGAAGAGCGAAGATAATTTACTGAAAATCAATGCTGAAAAAGATAAATTCTTCTCAATAATAGCCCATGACCTGCGTGGCCCTTTCAGTGGATTTCTGGGATTAACAGAGATAATGGTAGATGATTTACCAGATTTGACAATGGAAGAGATAAAGGATCTTTCATTGAGATTGAAAAATTCAGCCACAAACCTTTTTAGTTTGCTCGAAAACCTGCTTGAATGGGCAAGAATGCGGCAAGGACTCATTCCTTTTGATCCGAAATTAATTCAATTGCTTCAGATTGTGGATGAAAGTGTCAAAATGATTCATGAATCGGCTAAATGCAAGAATATTGAAATAGTTTATACCATTCCGGAAAGTGTTGTTGTTTTTGCTGACAAAAACACACTTCAAACAGTCATCCGTAACCTCGTTTCAAACGCCGTGAAATTTACACCACAAGGTGGAAAAATAAATATTGTTTGCAAAGTCACGCCTGAAAAAGAGGTTGAACTATCAATAAATGATACAGGTATTGGCATGAGTTGTACGATGGTTGAAAATTTATTCAGGCTGGATGTTAAGACCAATAGATTAGGAACTGATGGTGAACCAAGTACAGGGTTGGGATTGATGTTGTGCAAAGAATTTGTTGAAAAACAGGGTGGTAAAATAAGGGTGGAAAGTGAAGTGGGCAATGGATCGACCTTTTACTTTACAATTCCCTATGTTATGAAACAGGAAAAAAGCCGGATCGCTCTAGGCTGTGGGATAGGAAGCATCAAAGCGAATATGGCAAATTAGTAAATATCAGTTAGCATTGTTAACCTTCAAATTTTGTGTGATTTGTAAAAATCGGACAGTTTATATTATCATTTTATTGATAGCTGAACTTATCTGATCGAAAAGCTATATTTGTAGCATTAATTTGCATGTAAGATGACAACTAAACCAGACTTTCAAAATTCATCTGTTGATTCCTTGCGCAATATTCAATTCAGCGAACTGTTTGTTCTTGAAGATATTCAACGTTTGCAGGATTTGTTTGCTGATGTCCATGGCATTGCTTCGGTTATAACAACCCCCGAAGGTGAACCAATTACCAAACCAAGCAACTTCACCCGATTATGCAGTACTATCATCCGGAAAACTGAGATAGGTCGGTCGGACTGTATTAAATCGGATGCTGCGATTGGCAGGATGAATTCTTCCGGACCAATTGTATCGCCATGTCTGAGCTGTGGTTTATGGGATGCCGGCGCCAGCATTACCGTTGGTGGTAAACATGTTGCCAATTGGCTGATCGGTCAGGTACGAAATGAAGAAATAGATGAGTCGTATATGCTTCGCTATGCAGCAGAGATTGGCGCAAATCGGGAGGATTTTCTGGATGCATTGCATGAAGTGCCGTCAATGTCATTTAAAAAATTTAACGATGTAGCTAAACTGTTGTTTATTTTTGCCAATGAACTTTCCGAAAAGGCCTATAATAATCTGCAATTAAAAATGCAGATTGCAGAGAATGAAAAAGCTACAAAATTACTGCAGGAAAGTGAGGAACGGTTCCATTCATTGTTTAGTAATGCTCCACTGGGTTATCAGTCGCTTGACAGTGACGGCAATTTTATTGAGGTAAATCAAAAGTGGTTAGATTCACTTGGGTATACCAATGAAGAAGTAATTGGAAAATGGTTTGGCGACTTCCTGTCTCCGGTTTACCAGGAAGGATTCCGTAAACGGTTTCCGCTCTTTAAAGCGCAGGGCCATATTCACAGTGAATTTGAAATGGTTCATAAAAACGGACAAAAATTATTTATTGCCTTTGAAGGAAAGATCGGGTATGATTTTAATGGCAATTTTAAACAAACACACTGTATTTTACAGGATGTCACTGAGCGTAAAAGGACTGAGAGTGCACTTCTTGAAAGCGAAGAGCGTTATCGTACAGTGGTTTCTAATACGCCGGTTGTTACTTTCGTGACTGACGAAAAGGGTATTTTCAGTCTCTCGGAAGGAATGGGATTGGCAAAACTGGGATTGAAACCAGGACAGGTTGTCGGACGCTCAGTCTTTGATGTATATCGTGATTCACCAACCATCAAAGACGCCATGATAAAAGCACTTTCCGGTGTCCATCAGCGAAATGAAATGACAGTTCAGGGGATTGTGTTCGATGTCTTTTATTCTCCTGTTTTTGACCAGAATGGCAAAGTAGTAAAAGTGATAGGGGTATCAAATGACATTACTGAGCGCAAAAAAGCGGAGGAACAGTTATTAAGAAGTGAAGAAAGATACCGGACTATCTTCGAAAATGTTCAGGACATTTTTTATAAGACGAACATGGACGGGACATTCCTTGAGGTAAGCCCATCAATTGAATATTACACAGGATTCAAACAAGAAGATATAGTTGGATCAAACGTTAATGATTTCTATTATGATTTGGATGATAGAATTCTTATGCTTGATACTATTTTGAAAAATGGTGAAATAAAGGATTATGAATTAAAGCTGAAAAACCGAAACGGAGAAATAAAATACGGATCAGTTAATGCACGCTTAATTTTAGATGCGCACGCCCGGCCAAGTCATATTATTGGTGCAATCAGGGATATCACTGAACGAAAAATTGCAGTACTTGCATTAAAAGAGAGCGAAGACAGGTATCGGGGTTTTATATCGCAGGTTTCGGAAGGTGTTTACAGGTTCGAAAGTGATGTGCCGATGGATATAAGTTTACCCATCGAAGAACAGATCGACTTTATCTATGATCATCTGTTTATTGCTGAATGTAACAATGCATTTCTAAAGATGTACGGGACCACCAATCAGAATGATGTGATTGGAAAAGGCCATCTTGATTTTCATGGAGGACGTCACAATGAAGTGAACCGAAGTTTGTTGAAAGAATTCATCAACAACGGTTACAGCATTCAAAACGGAATTACAGAAGAAAAAAATGTTGCCGGACAGCTGATGTTTATAAGTAATAATTCATTGGGTATCATAGAGAATAATCATCTTGTCAGGGTGTGGGGTACTCAGGTTGATATCACCGAAAAGGTTCGGTCCGATCGTGTTCAGCAAGTGCTTTATTCCATTTCGAATGCCGCCCTTTCATCCAAAGATATGGATGAACTGACAGAAATAATTAGTTTAGAGCTGGGCAAACTACTGGATACAGTCAACTTTTATATTGCTTTCTATGATGAAACGAATGAGATGTTATCGACCCATTTCTTAAATGACCAGAAAGACAAAATTACAAGATGGCCTGCCGGGAAATCAGCAACTGGTTATGTGATAAAGCACCAGAAATCACTTCTTGCAAAGGAAACAGATGTGCTCAAATTGTGTGAAGAAGGAGAGATCGAAATAGTTGGTGCCCCTTCAAAGGTTTGGTTGGGTGTCCCGCTATGGGCAAAGAATAAGGTGATTGGGGCGATTGTCGTTCAGAGTTACGATAACGCAGATAAATATACTGAAAAAGACCAATTGATGCTCGAATTTATTTCGCATCAGATTGGCATTTCTATCGAACGTAAAAAAGCTGAACAGGACTTAAAGGCGGCAATTCTAAAAGCCCAGGAGTCCGACCGTTTAAAGTCTGCTTTTCTTGCCAATATGAGTCATGAGATCAGAACTCCGATGAATGGAATACTTGGTTTTGCCGGATTATTAAAAGAGCCTGATCTAACGGAAGAAGAACAAGTGGAGTACATCCAGATAATCGAGAATAGTGGTGCACGTATGCTCAATATTATCAATGACATAATGAGTATATCCAAAGTTGAATCAGGTCAAATGGAAATTACCATTTCCGAGACAAACATAAATGACCAGATTAAATACCTGTATACTTTCTTCACGCCGGAAGTCGAGGCTAAAGGAATGAAGCTTTTTATTAAAAACTCCTTACCCGCGAAAGATGCTGTTATAAAGACTGACAAAGAAAAAGTCTATGCAATCCTTACCAATCTTGTTAAAAATGCTATAAAATTCACTCATTCAGGTAGTATTGAGTTTGGATATTGTTTGAAATCCGGAAATGAGCCGGGCGAATTGGAATTCTTCGTGAAAGATACTGGTATGGGCATTGCCGAAGAACAAAAAGGTTTCATTTTTGACCGGTTCAGACAAGGCAGTGAATCGCTGACGCGAAATTATGAAGGTGCAGGATTGGGACTTGCCATTTCGAAAGCCTATGTGGAGATGTTAGGTGGTAAAATATGGGTAGAAAGCGAAGTTAAAAAAGGTTCCGTATTTTATTTTACTCTTCCATACAGTGGTGAACAAAAAGATCCGGATGTCATTAATAATGTTAATTCAATGGATGTTACAAAGCCTCAAATCAGAGATCTTAAGGTATTGATAGCTGAAGATGATGAAGGATCAGCAATTCTCATTGCTTTGGCCGTCAAGGAGTTTAGTAAGGCTATTATAAGAGTAAGAACCGGGATCGAAGCAGTTGAAGCATGCCGGAATCATCCGGATATAGATTTGATTCTGATGGACATTAAAATGCCGGAGTTGGACGGATTTGATGCTACAAGACAAATTCGTGAATTTAATAAGGACGTGATTATTATTGCACAAACGGCTTATGCTTTAACAGGTGACCGTGAAAAGACAATATTGTCAGGATGCAACGATTATATCTCAAAACCTATCCAGAAAGATCAGTTACTGGCGTTGATAGAAAAATATTTTAAGCGGTAAGCACCAAGGAAAACCAGGATTTTATAGCTTATTTTACACTGTTCGTTCTGGATGATTCAGCTTCGTTTTTGAAAAAGAAATCCAAAAGTAGTTTAGATGCAATTTCGATTAAAATATATACTTACTCTGCTCGTAATCGGATTGATTATTAATCCGTTGGTGGCGCAGAAACCCCGAAATGTCACTTTGCAGTTAACCTGGAAGCATCAATTTCAGTTTGCAGGTTATTACGCTGCAATTGAGAAAGGTTATTACAGGGAAGTTGGGCTTGAAGTGAAATTAGTGGAGGCGGTTGAGGGTCAGAATCCAACCGAAGCCGTATTTAATGGGAGCGCAGAATTCGGAGTTTGCAATACAGATATTCTGCTGGCACGCTCGAAGAATAAAGAGCCGGTTATTTTGGCAACGATATTTCAGCATTCATCACAGATTCTTCTTGCATCAAAAAAATCGGGTATCGGAAATGTGCATGATCTTATAGGAAAAAGAATTGCGCTGGGCCCCAATTCTGCTGACATTATTGCGTTTATGAACGACGAAAGGATTCCGTTGGAAAAATGTATTATCGAGCAGAACGTTTTCGATGTTAATAAACTGATTAACGGGGAAATCGATGCCATCTCAGCCTATTCAACAGATCAGCCTTTTAATTTGCAGGAAGCGAATTTCCCTTATACAATTATCTCGCCTTCAATGGGTGGCATTGATTTCTACGGTGATATGTTGTTTACGACCAAATCGTTCATTCAAAAGAATCCTGAAATTGCAGGTAACTTCCGAAACGCTTCGCTTAAAGGCTGGCGTTATGCGATGGACCATCAGGAAGAGATCATAGATTTGATTTATAACAAATATAGCAATCGTCATAGCATACCGCACCTGAAATTTGAAGCAGAACGGATGAATAGTCTTATTATGGATGATTTGGTTGAGATAGGATATACTAATCCGGGCAGATGGGTGTCAATTTCAGATACTTACAAAAAGTTGAAAATGCTTGATTCTTCTTTCACGATCAACGATCTCCTTTATTTCGATTATGCGAAAACAAAGCCGAATATTCCGTGGAATTTGATTTTATTGCTTTTATTTAGCATTCTGATGATAGGATCGGTGGCCTATTTCTTTTACAATAGTTCCAGAAAACTTAAAAATGAAATACAGAATCGGCACAATGCCGAAAAGATTTTATTGGAAAGTGAGGAGAAATATCGGGCAATCTTTGAAAATAATTCAGCCGCTACGGCTATTATTGAAACTGATACCACTGTCTCGATGGTAAATGAAGCCTATTGCCAAATGTCGGGCTTCACTGCTGAAGAGGTAATCGGTACCAGTTGGACGCAACAAATACCGCCACAGGATCTTGAACGGTTAAAAGAATATAACCGCCGAAGACTTATAAATCCCCGTGATGCCCCCGATAAATATGAGTTTACTTTTTTCCATAAAAGCGGGGAAATTAAACACTCGCTGATGTCGGTTTCCATGATTCAGGGCAATGGGAAAATATTAATTTCATTTATTGATATTTCGAAACGTAAGCGTGCTGAGAAAGAGCTATTTGAAAGCGAACAACGATATCGTCTTCTGTTCGAAACAGCCAATGAGGGTATCTTGGTTGCACAAGGCAAGCGGTTGGTGTTTGTGAATCCGGCAATGATTGAACTGATAGGTTATTCTAAAGAAGAAATTTTCTCACTTTCATTTTTGGAGTTTGTATGTAAAGATGATTGGGAATTGGTATTAAGCAATCAGTTAAAACGAATTAGCGGGGACGGAGCTGACGTCAGGTATCATTTAAGAATTCTGAGAAAAGATAAAAGTATTAAGTGGGTAGAAATGAGTGGCGTTAAAATAGAATGGGAAGGTCAGCCAGCCACGATGAATTTTGTGACCGACATCACTGAACGCAAAAAAGCGGAGGAAGAAATCAATCTTAAAAACGAGCAACTTCTAAAACTCAACAGTGAAAAGGATAAATTCTTCTCGATCATCGCCCATGACCTGCGAAGCCCGTTCACGGGTTTCCTTGGTCTTACACAAATAATGGCAGAAGAGTTGTCAAGTTTGACGATGGGCGAGATACAAGATATTTCTGTGAGAATGAGAAACTCTGCTAACAATCTTTTCTCGTTGCTCGAGAACTTGCTTGAATGGGCCAGAATGCAACAAGGATTAATCCCTTATGATCCGAAGTCGATTCAATTGCTATCAGCTGTAAATGAATGCGTCGAAATGGTTCATGAATCAGCCAGAATGAAGGGAATTAAAATTGGTTACAACATTCCGGATGACCTGATTGTGTTTGCTGACGGTAAACTGCTTCAAACAATTATCCGGAACCTGGTTTCAAATGCTGTAAAATTTACTGCTAAAGGAGGCGAAATTAGTATTTTGACTGAAGCAACATCGGAGAAAAGCGTTGAAATATCGGTTAAGGACTCCGGCATCGGCATGAGCAGTAAAATGGTGAATGATTTATTCCGGCTTGATGTGCAGACAAATAGGTTAGGCACTGAAGGTGAACCAAGTACCGGAATAGGATTGTTGCTGTGCAAAGAGTTTGTAGCTAAACTCGGCGGGAAAATATGGGTGGAAAGTGAACCAGGGAAAGGATCAACATTTTATTTTACCCTTCCTTACAAAGTTGAATCAGTAGTAAAAAATGTCATCCGCTAAGGATTTTCAGGCTGGCCGGACAGCAAATTATACAAAAATACCTAAATATTAATTTTTGTATATGGCTATTAATAAGTGGATTAATATTTTATTCGTTGGCAAAACCAATTCATCGCATCTTTTTGGTGATTTTCGTCATATATTTGCGCAACTATTATATCGGGGATTCGTTGATACTTTAGAATGAAGAAGTTTTTATCCATATCGTTTTCACTGCTCATCCTGGTTTCGGGATTGCAACTTACTGTTTCAACTCATTATTGTGGCGGAAAGATTGCAGCTTCCAAAGTATCAGTTTCGGGAGCGTTGGCTTCATGTGGTATGGAAGCTCCGGTTCCAGTCAAACAATGCACTACGACCGGAACCCATCTTGAATCGAATTGCTGCAATACCAAAGTCTCCGTTTTTGCGATTGACAACAATTACCCGCCTTCTGTTTCTGATTATAAATCCTTTTCGCAAACTGTATTACAGGTTTTTGATATTCCTGTAAGTTACCAGATTCAATCTTTATCAGTTTTAAGTCTTTATAGTACAAATGTCAGTCCGCCAGGTGATTTTGTGGTGAGCGCTGTCAGCTTGCCCTACATTTGTGTATTCCGTATTTGATTTTTTGTCTTAGCCATTATTTAGCAGGAAAGTTATGTGAATTTTTCTGTTAATGACTTTTTTGTTTCTATTATTCAAGACATTAACATCAAATATTTTAAATCATGAAAACTGTAAAAATCATTATAGTTGCCTTATTGGCAATCGCTTTGGGCTCTAACTCCTTTGCCCAATCAGGCACGGGATCACAAGTAGCTGCAACAAAAACCGAAACACTCAAAGTTTCAGGAAACTGCGGTATGTGTAAAACGCGCATTGAAAAAGCTGCCAAGATAGAAGGCGTTTCAAAAGCCGAATGGGACAAAACAAGTAAGGTTCTTGCTGTAACTTACGATCCTTCAAAAACAAGCATTGATCAGGTCGGGAAAAAAGTGGCTGCTGCAGGTCACGACACCGAAAAGGTAAAAGCCGAAGATAAGGTTTACAGCTCGCTTCCGGCTTGCTGCAAATACCGGTAATTCTTTTATTCGACAATTTGGTAATTTGACAATTCGTCAATGACTTGATCTGAGATTTTCATTTTTGGATCATTTCATTGTCGAATCGTCGAAACGAAGTTCGACGAAGTCAATTGTCACATTTTTTCATTTTCCTATTGCCGATACAAAGTTCGACGAAGTCAATTGGCCCATTGTCTCATTCAAAATTGTTCCCATGTTCAACCGACTTGTAAAATATTTCCTCGAAAACAGGCTGATTACCTTTATTTTCCTGATCACATTTGTGGTTCTGGGTATGGTATTTATGCCTTTCAACTGGAAATCGGATTTCTTTCCGCGTGATCCGATCGCGGTGGATGCTATCCCCGATATAGGGGAAAATCAGCAAATTGTAGCGACCGAATGGATGGGTCGTTCCCCAAAAGATATGCAGGATCAGGTCACCTATCCGTTGACAACTGCCTTACTGGGAATTCCCGGTGTGCAAACAGTCCGAAGCACCTCCATGTTTGGTATGTCTTTTATTTATATCATCTTTAAAGATAACATTGAGTTTTACTGGAGCCGTTCACGCATTCTCGAAAAGCTGAATTCTTTACCTTCAGGGACATTGCCAGCCGGTGTACAACCTACGCTGGGACCTGATGCAACCGCTTTGGGGCAAATTTATTGGTACACACTCGAGGGGCGTAACCCGAAAACAGGGCAACCCAATGGAGGGTGGGACCCACAGGAACTTCGTACAATTCAGGACTTTTACGTCAAATATGGATTATCGACTGCTGAAGGTGTTTCTGAAGTGGCATCTGTGGGTGGTTTTATCAAGGAATACCAGATCGACCTAAACCCTGAAGCGCTCAAAGCATTCAAGGTTACGGTAATGGATGTGATGAATGCCGTTCGTAAAAGCAATCTCGACATTGGTGCTGAAACGATGGAGTTGAATAACGTTGAGTACATCATCCGTGGCTTAGGATATGTGAAGAACCTGTCTGACCTTGAAATATCGGTGGTGGCTGTCAGGAATAATGTCCCTGTCAGGATTAAAGATGTGGCACGGGTTGCATTTGGTCCGGCCACCCGTCGTGGCGGACTTGATAAAGCTGGTTCCGAAGCTGTTGGTGCAGTAGTTGTAGCCAGGTATGGTTCAAATCCGATGGATGTAATCACAAATGTAAAAGATAAAATAAAGGAAATTGAAGCCGGTCTTCCTCAAAAAATATTGCCCGATGGTACCGTTTCAAAAGTAACGATCGTTCCTTTTTACGACCGAACGGGACTGATTAAGGAGACCATCGGAACGCTTGAATCTGCCCTGTCGCACGAAATTCTGATCAGCATCATTGTCATTATTATCCTTGTGATGAATCTGAGGGCATCCCTCATTGTTGCAGGATTACTTCCGATTGGGGTTTTAATGACGTTTATTCTTATGCGACTTTTCGGCGTTGAGGCTAATATCGTTGCCTTATCAGGTATTGCTATTGCGATTGGAGTCATGGTTGATATTGGGATTGTGGATGTGGAAAACATTCTCAGGCACCTTGAAATGCCAGAAAACAAAGGGATTCGTGGTAAAAAACTAATGTCAGTTATCTATCTGGCAACTACCGAAGTGCGTGCGGCGGTGGTTACCTCCATTGCTACCACTATCGTCAGTTTTCTTCCTGTTTTTGCCATGCAGGCAGCTGAAGGAAAGCTGTTTCACCCGCTTGCTTTCACAAAAACGTTTGCATTGATATCTGCCTTTATACTTGGTATCGTTGTTCTTCCAACCTTAACACATATTTTCTTTTCGATTCGAATTGATACAAAGAAGATCCGCAAAGTTTGGAATGGAGGGTTGTTTGTTGCAGGCATCCTATTTATAATTTTCTGGCATGCCTGGCCAGCATTGGCATTAATTGCAATTGGTATCAATAATTTGCTCGACGACCGTTGGCCAGCAGACAAAAAGGAATATCCCAACTACATCAACATTGCTATCACCGTGCTCGTGGCAGCCTGGTATCTTACCATCGCTTGGTTGCCGCTGGGAGCGCACAACAGCGTATTGGCGAACTTCCTTTTTGTAGGCGGAATCATAGCTGTCATTCTTGTTGCTTTGATGTCAATGGTTCATTTCTATGAAGATATCATCCGATGGGCGTTGGCAAACAAAAGTAAGTTTCTGATTATCCCTGCTGTTACATTGTTATTCGGACTATTGGTTTGGCTGGGCTTCGATAAATCATTCGGATTTATCGCCACGGGTGCTGAAAAAATGGGTTGGAAAAGCTTCCAGCAAACAGCCTTCTGGCAGTCGCCATCTAAGACGTTTCCAGGTACAGGGAAGGAGTTTATGCCTTCGCTTAACGAAGGATCCTTCCTTTTAATGCCTACCAGTATGCCACATTCAAGTATCGAAAAGAACCTTCAATACATTGAGACACTTGATAAACGGTTGTCTACTATTCCCGAAGTAGATGTTGCAGTTGGTAAGTGGGGGCGTGTAAATTCCGCGCTCGACCCGGCTCCTGTTCAAATGTTCGAGAATACAATCAATTACCGTTCAGAATATATCCTGAACGAAAACGGGCAGCGCATGAAATTTAAAGTCGATAAGCAAGGAAGCTATCTTTTTAAAAGCGGTTCTAAATACAATCCTAAAAAGGATGGTTTCATGGCTATTCCGGCCGATAGTCTGATCCAGTCTGACAATGGTGAGTATTTCCGTCAGTGGCGACCCGAAATAAAAAGTCCGAATGATATCTGGAATGAAATCGTGAAAGTGACCAATATTCCGGGCTTGACCTCTGCTCCAAAACTTCAACCCATTGAAACCCGGCTGGTAATGCTTTCAACCGGCATGCGGGCACCGATGGGACTGAAAGTATATGGACCCGATTTAGAATCGATCGAAAAGGCCGGGATACAGCTTGAAAAAGCATTGAAAGATGTACCCTCTATTAAAGCCTCTGCTGTGTTCTACGACCGGGCAGTAGGTGCTCCGTATCTTGAAATAAAATTGAACCGCGAAGCGATGGCCCGCTATGGAATGACTGTCAGTGATGTGCAGGAGGTTCTGCAGGTGGCTGTCGGGGGTATGGCATTAAGCAATTCGGTAGAAGGAAGGGAACGTTTCCCTATCAGGGTTCGTTATGCACGTGAGTTGCGTGATAATCCGGATGATCTGAAACGGATCCTTATTCCGACAGCAACTGGTATTCAGGTACCATTGGGTGAAATTGCCGATATTGATTACACGCGTGGTGCCCAGATGATCCGGAGTGAAAACACATTCCTGAACGGGTATGTAATTTTCGATAAGAATGAAGGTAAAGCTGAAGTAGATGTTGTGGAGGAAGCAACTAAAGTCTTGCAGCAGAAACTGAACTCGGGTGCACTCGTTTTGGCACCAGGCGTATCCTATAAATTTGCAGGCAATTACGAACATCAACTTAGAGCTACAAAAAGATTGGCAATCGTCATTCCAATAAGTCTGCTGCTGATATTGTTATTGCTCTTTTTCCAGTTCCGGACTGTGACAGCCTCATTTATCCACTTCTCTGGTGTTTTCGTCGCCTTTGCTGGTGGATTCATCATGCTATGGCTGTACGGACAGGATTGGTTTATGAATTTTTCTGTGGCAGGAATAAACCTCCGCGATATGTTCCAAATGCATCCGATCAACCTAAGTGTGGCCGTCTGGGTCGGGTTTATTGCCCTGTTTGGAATTGCCACGAACGATGGTGTCATTATGGGAACCTATATTCACCAGGTATTTGAAGCACGGCACCCGGCTACTGTTCATGATGTTCGTGAGGCGGTAGTATCGGCCGGATTAAAACGTGTACGCCCTGCCATGATGACAACGGCGGTTGCAGTTATCGCATTGCTACCCGTTTTGTCATCAACAGGTAAGGGTTCCGATATCATGATTCCGATGGCAATACCCATGTTTGGAGGTATGGTTATCCAGGTAATGACAGTCTTTGTAGTACCATTGTTTCAATCAATTTGGAGAGAAAGAGTAGTATCCAAAAATCGTCTATCAGAAGTTCAATCCATTAATAATCAATTTAACGATGAGAAATCCGGCATTTAAAAAAATATTGTTTTCGATGCTAATTCTGTGCAGTTGGATTGTTGGTAATGGTCAGGAACAACCTGATCCATTGTTCAACTACCTCGAAATCGCAGCAAAAAGTAATCCTACGGTATTGCAAAAGTTTGCTGAGTATCAGGCAGCATTGCAGAAAATACCGCAAGTAGGCAGTTTACCCGATCCGGAGTTAAACGTGGGCGTATTTCTAACTCCCATGGAACTGTTAGGCGGGAACCAGGTGGCTGATATTCGGCTGATGCAAATGTTTCCATGGTTTGGGGTACTCAAAAATGCGAAGGATGAAATGAGCCTGATGGCAAAAGCCAAATATGAATTGTTCCGCGATTCCAAATTGCAGGTATTTTACGATGTACAACGTACCTGGTACGAATTGCACAAAGTGAAACAGAATATCCGCATTTCGGAGAAGAACATTGAACTGCTTCGCACGATCGAAAGATTGGCGATCGTCCGGTTCAAAGCAGTTCCGGCAGGAAACAGTGGTACACCACCTTCAAGCAGAACAGTTTCCCCATCTTCAACTCAGGGATCTTCTTCCGGGTCATCCGGAATGAACACGATGGGAGGAAATTCGGGAACCGCCAGTTCTAATCAATCCGGTTCACCAATGCCGGGCAGCCCAATGGGTACCTCTTCCGGTAGTTCAGGACTTACAGATGTTTACAGAATTCAAATTGAAATCGGTGACCTTCAGAATAGCATTGAATTATTAAAAAGCCGGTTAAAAACAATTACCGCGCAATTCAATAGTTACCTTAACCGATCACCTGACTTCGTAGTTGCAATTCCTGATACGTTAGTTTCTGTTGATTTTCAACCATCGTTGTCGGTATTGACCGATAGCTCGTTAATTAAAAATCCAATGCTGGGGATGCTTCAGTTTGAACAACAATCACTTGAAGCACGCAAACAGATGGTTACCCGGATGAGTTACCCGATGGTAGGTTTGGGGTTGAATTATTCACTCATCAATAAAAGTGAAATGTCAACATCGGCTATGAATGGGAAAGATATGATTATGCCAATGGTAACGGTTACGTTGCCCATTTACAGGAAGAAATACAAAGCGATGCAAGCCGAGGCCGAGTTTTTGAAATCAGCGAATTTGCAAAATTACAAGGCCACTGTTAATTCACTTCAAACTGAATATTACCAGGCCACGCAATTGTACCGGGATGCCCAGCGACGGGTAAAACTATATGCTGATCAATATCAATTAGCTTCAAAATCACTCGATATCATGGTTAAAAGTTTTGCGTCCGCTGGCTCCAATCTGACCGATATTTTACGTGTCCGTCAGCAAACCCTCGATTATGAATATAGACAGATAGAGGCTGTAGTTGATTACAATACGGCAATTGCCTGGTTGAAAAAATTAAATTGCATTGAAGTAAATTGAAACATCATGAGACGACAAACCATATTTTTAAGTATCACATTGATAATAGGTATATTCTTAGGCTGGGTATTCTTTCATTCATCTCCTGCCAAAGAAGAAAATCACGATCATGCAGCAGAAACATCAAAGGAAACGATCTGGACATGTGCGATGCATCCCCAGATCCGAATGCATGAGCCGGGTAAATGCCCTATTTGTGGTATGCAATTAATCCCGCTTAACCAGGGCGGTGTAACCATTGACCCTGGTGCAATTCATATGACAAAAGAGGCAGCTCAGTTGGCCAATGTTTTGACATCCAAAGTTTCAAAACAAAGTCCTGTAAAGGAATTAAGACTTTATGGCAAAGTACAGGCCGATGAACGGCTTCTGCAAAGCCAGGTGTCCTATCTTCCCGGGCGCATCGAAAAATTGCTGGTCAACTTTACCGGCGAAGTCGTTCGCAAAGGTCAGACTTTGGCGGTTATCTATTCTCCGGATCTGGTTACAGCCCAGCAGGAACTACTCGAGACAGCAGCAACAAAAGAATCTCAGCCAGCACTTTACGAAGCATCTAAAGACAAGCTCCGTCAATGGAAACTGACTGAGAAACAGATAGCAGCCATCGAAACTTCAGGTAAAGTAAAAACGGAGTTTGAAGTCTTTGCCAGTGCCACAGGAATTGTATCAGCAAGGAGGGTCAACACAGGCGATTTTATTTCACCCGGTTCGGTATTATTCGACATTGCCGATCTCTCACATGTCTGGATCATGTTCGATGCTTACGAAAGCGACTTGCCATACCTGTCGAAGGGTCAGAAAGTAGCATTTACAATTCAGGCGATGCCCGGAACCAGTTATTCCGGTAACATTACCTTTATTGACCCTGTTCTCGATCCGAATACACGCATTGCAAGGGTCCGGATTGAAAACAATAATCCAGGTGGTAAGTTAAAGCCCGAAATGTTTGCAACCGGCATTGTTCAGGCAAACTTAAATGAGTTCAAGGACAAAATGGTTATTCCGCGAACTGCGGTTTTATGGACAGGAAAACGTTCGGTAGTATATGTGAAACAAGCAAAAACTACTGAACCTATCTTTAAAATCAGGGAAATTGAACTCGGACCAATGTTGGGAAACAGCTATGTAGTCATGAATGGATTGAACGACGGAGAGGAAATCGTTACCGAAGGTGCCTTTAGTGTTGATGCATCGGCACAACTCGAAGGTAAACCAAGTATGATGAATCCGAAAGGTGGTCAAACTTCCGCTATGCCTGGAATGGACATGCCTGGTGACAAATCAAAGGAGAGTAAAAGTATGCCTGGAATGGACATGCTTTCTGATTCTAACCCGGTTTCAAATGTTTCACCGGCTGGAAATACCAAATCTCAAACGGTGCAGTTTGCCACTTTTGGCGTTTCGGGTAATTGCGAGCAATGCAAAGAACGAATTGAAACTGCTGCAAAATCGGTTAGCGGTGTTTCGTCTGCAACCTGGGAAGTAGCTACAAAGAAAATCAAGGTTGAATTTAATCCGATGGCAACGAATCCCGATGCCGTTCAGAAAGCAATTGCCAAAGTAGGACACGATACTGAAAAATATAAAGCTCCTGATGACGTTTACAAACAACTTCCGGAGTGCTGTTTGTATCGAAAATGAGAATTAACTGCTGATCATTTGTCACTGATTAAGCAGTATAATAAAGCAACAGTATTTAGAAATAAATCTGTTTGTTGACAATGCAAGTTTGATGATTTATTAATTTAAAAAGTAAAAGTGATGAAAAACAAATTTTTATTTCCGGCTATCCTCGTTGCAGGATTGCTGATGTTGAATTTATCAGCTACCACCGTTTTTGGGCAAACATCGGTAAAGAAAACTGAAGCAGCAAAGTCTGTAACATACACTTGTCCGATGCATCCTGAAGTGATTAAGGATAAACCCGGCAAATGTCCGAAATGCGGTATGAAACTGGTTGAAAAAAAGGTGAAACCTGCAGGCACCATGAAAAGTATGCCTGATTCAATGATGAAACACAATCAGAATAAAATGACGAAAGATACCATTGGCAAGGGTAAAGTTCAAATGAAGATGTAATCAGTCAGGTTTCATCGGGCAATTGGCTTGTATTCATTGTTTCATGGTGATCATCGTGTTGTTTATATCGGAGCAGGAAATCAGCGATCGCTGGTTTCCCTGCTTTTATTCCCTCAGGGTTTCTGAAACTTTTAACTCATAACCCTTGAAAAGGGCATGATTTCATCATCTTAAATAGGGAAGATAATATTCATGCGGATCGAAGATCAACTGAGTTAATTAGTTTCGCTGATCTTCGATTACATACTACCTTTAAAAAAAAATTATAACGCATGGAACTCATTCTCTATACTTTCCCTTAAATCATACAACAGCCATTCCTTTTTCACAATTGATGATTTCTCGGATTGCAATAATCGAATAAAATCATTCACTCCTAATGGTTCATTTCCATTGCCATGAATCAGCACGATACTTCCTCCGTGTATTGGTTGTCCTTTCGCAAGCCATGCATCGCTTCCAATAGGAATCAGACCATATTCAATCACTTTAACAACGGCCTTATGGTCAGATACTAATCCGGGAAAACGAAAAAATACGGATGGAAGAAATCCATGTTGAAGCAATGCTATTTCGGTTTCGAGTATTTCAAAATTAAGATCAGTACCAGGTTCTAACAAGAAATTCTCCTTTAGCGGTAATTTGGGGTTAAAGTGATGATTATAAGTGTGATTAATCCATGTTACTGAAATATCATCAGATGCAATTAAATCCCTTAGCCAGTTAATGTCGTCCAAATGATTGAGAATAAACCTACCTGTAATGGACAATGCGATTGGTACGGGCTTTTCTGATTTTTGAAATTCAGTGATCAATTTTGTGAAAATAATCCGATCCAACGGTTTATTTGAAGGACATAGATCTATTGTCAGCGTTATCCCCTTTTCTTTGGGAAAACCATGAATAATACCTGAATTCTGAAATGAGAATGATTGTTTTTTTGCTGCCTCTATCGCTCTTTCATAGGCCGTATTGTTATACCTGATAAGTATTTGCGGCCAACTTGATGTTTCCGGAGAAATTTGGTCCGACGGAATAATTTGTGTTTCAAAATTATCAGGATCAACTCCCAGGTAGAATTTTTTTCCTGCCAGTTCAAATTGTCTGATTACAAGAATGGTTTTATTTTTAAAATTGCCAACTGCAAAATATACCTTGTAATTACTTACTGAATTTTCTGCGAGCAAGGAAAAACTACCTGAAATTAAAAACACAATAAGTAATAATCCTTTTATATGGCAAGATCTACGTTTTGGAAAAATGTACATTTAAATATTTATTTTAAATCGAATTTAACTTCTTCTTAGGAAGCCATCTACACTATGTATTGCTCTTATTGTAGCAAATGAGAAGGATCGTGGTATCTTATTTGTTTCTGTTTATAATGTCCACCACAATGAGATTGTCAGCATAAACCTGCCAATGTTTGATCTGATTGTTCTTAATAATCGCCTTCCAAGCAGCCGGGATTCTCCAGTGATTGCTATCGTTCTCGTTATCTAAGTTTTTATAAGTCCCGCTGGCATAACCTAAAAGACAAATTGATGAATCCTTTTCGAAAATCTCATCTATTTCTATTTTGTAATCAGGAAACAATCCAAAGTATTCAGTCCATGCTTGTTTCATCTTTTCTTTGCCTTCCATTTTATTTCCCTGGGAATCAATAAACAGATGATCATCTGCCATTAAGCTATAAATTTTATTCACATCGGCATGACTAATCGCGTCCGCAAAATCAAATACAACTTTTGGTTTCATTTGTATCTTGGCTATTTATCTTTTGTAATCGTAAGATTATAAGTCCGGGTTGTTTTATCAGTAGCAGTCACTACAATCGAAAATTGGTTATCAGCCTTTGGCAGACTCGCATTATAAGCAGTTCCTGATGCTATTTTTTCTCCGTTAATGGTCATGCTTTGATAATTATCAGACACAACTGCAGCTGTAATCGATACATTCGTCAAGCCTGCAGCAACCGATGCATCATAATAGGCTGTATAAGGGGCAAACCTTGGAGTTAAGTTCCCGGAACTGATTGTCAGACTTCGCAACGCTCCTTTGATCTGATGGATATTGTTAAGATTGTAAATAACCGATGCCTGGCCAACTGTCGCGATGTTTCCAAGGGTTACCATACCGGCAAATGTCCGGCAGAAGGGTGTTCCTGAAATTGAACCATCTACTAAACCTTTGGTACATGCGAGCATTTGCCGGATGTATTCATCAGTTACTGGTGAACGATTTTCGCCTGTATGTCCGGGCAATAGCGTGAGTTTATTGTTTCCGGTTTTATCCAACAAGTGTTGTACCGATTGAATGTACTCTTCAATTGATAAGGCCGACCCGAACAGCCATACACCACCGGAACCAATTGCATCCCCGGTAAACAACGTATTTTCATACTTCAACACGATCGATCCCCATGTGTGACCAGGTACACTTATTACTTCAATGTCTTTCCCATTTAGAGGAATCTTATCGCCATCAGTCACATACTGTATTTTTCCGGAATCGGCGCCAAGCATCATCTTAACCGCCTCGCTGTCTTCTTTGTGAACATAGACCTTCTTTAACTGTGAGGTCCCAACAAAGCTTGCCAGACCAACAATATGGTCGAAGTGATTATGCGTAACGATTAACTCCAGATCTATATTTTTATTTACAAGTACTTTATCTTTTATAAATTGATAGATCTTCCCATCTCCGGCGCCCGCATCAATAATGATTGCCTTATCGGGGCGCTCGATGATATACGCTGTACCTAAGGAATAATCCCAAACCTCTTTGATATCATTGGCTAAATTCCGGGTTGTAAAAAGGGTATTGGGCGAAATCGTTCCATGATCGGTTCGCGCAAGGCTTTGCTCAAAAAGCCAGTTATAAATGACTTCATAGTCGTGGAAGGCGGGAAACCATGCATTGTGAGCGGGAACAACACTACCCATTCCCCATATGCTCGAATTGTTACCAACACACTTGTTACCTGCCGCAGTTAAGGCAGCCATCGCGTTGTAAGCGCCACTTACCGGACTAACAGGGTCATCAATCGAATGAACAACCAGTATAGGGAGGTTTTTAAGTCTATCAAAGGCTAAACTATTTCCCAGGTAAGCATCCGCATTACCACTGATCGGCATCGCTGCAGCGAACTGCATTGGGTTTTTAAGGATCATGTTCCAAACCCCGGTTCCTCCCATTGAAAAACCAACAAGGTAAATGCGTTCTGAATCGATATCGGGGTGTTTGGCAATAAATTGTTTTAATAAAAAAAGCACATTGCTGTAAACAGCTTTGGTTTTCCAATCACTTCCTTTGGGAATTTGCGGAGCAAGCACATAGACCGGATTTTTGGCCAAATGATCTGGTTCAACCCAAATCGTAGCACATTCGGTTGCAACCAGTTGAATTTCATTATCTGTTCCGCATTCACTTTCGCCGTGCAAATACAAAATAACAGGTAATTTCTTATCAGATTTAGCTGCCGCTGATGGTTCAAAAAAACGATAACGCAAAACATTCCCGCTGGCATCCTCGTATTTTCCTGATTTAAACAATGGCGCAATTTCTGATGCTGCCGGACTACTATTTTTCAAAGAATTAGCAGGCTTGAATGCATAAACTAACCCTGCAGCCAAAAAAATCAATAATGGCAACGCAACCGGTAAATAACGAAAGTGGTTTTTTCTCATCATTAGTTTGAATATTAAGTTTTAAGGGTGTGATTTACATCGTCTTGCAGCTAACAGATCAGGTGTTTTAATCATATAACCTCCAACGAAGTGCTACACTTCAAATATACGATTTATCATCAATAAAGCGTAAGACCCTCAGAGTTTTGAAAACAATGAGGGTCTGATGTAAACTGCAGAACCTTCGCAAAATAGGAAGTATTGCTTTTATCGTTGCAGCGACAGACAACTAACTCCTCCCCGAAAAAACCCCGATAAATCGGGGCAGGCAGGGGCAGGCTGTGGCAAACGGAGAGGAGCTGAGCATGTTCGCTTACAATAGCCCGACAGACGAAATCGTAATTCCTCTAAAACAATCATCCATACAACCATCCGGAACATACCCGCATGATGATATCATACCATTGTTGTTTGCTTCAAAATACACACTGACATCTTTCCTTTTTATCAGCCATTCGGTACGGGCTTTCTCGTAAATCTGGTCTAAAGTTAAAGCCTCAGCTCCGGAATTGGGGTGTGAATTAATTTCGTTCTCATTTTCAGTCCACTCCAGTGCTTCCGCAGGAATATTTTCTAATCCGGTTGCTGAAGTATATTTAAAATGACGTTTCGTAACTTTTCCGTTGGTGACCGTAATATCCGTTTGCGATGCAGGTCCAAACACACTTCCCCCCGATACTACATAGTGGTAAGAATTACCCGAGGTTTGCTTAAAACTCAACCATTCCTGATAACTGCTATCAAAACTGTTCTGATAGTTCAAATTACTTTTCTCACAAGAAGTAAACAGGGTTCCGATCAGCAAAAGGGCATAAATGCATCGTATTTCCTTCATAATAGCATTCATTTAGTAAAGTCAATTGATAGATGCATCAAAGACAACCAACAGTTGCGTAACTTTTGCACCATCATATCTCATTTTTTGGACGATACCATCTTTCATGAATAATTGACGGTGCATTTCAGTAGATCGTAAAAGACTTTATATTAGTGATATATGTTGATGTTGGCCCTATGTATCTGATGGAGCGAATGAAACTTGTAAAGGATGGAACCACATTTATTAAATGTAGTTCGACATTTAGCAAATGTGGTTAGACATTTAATAAGGTTGGTTCGACAATTAGCAAATGTGGTTCCACATTTAATAAGGTTGGTTCGACATTTAGCAAATGTGGTTCGACATTTAATAAGGTTGGTTCGACATTTAGCAAATGTGGTTCGACATTTAATAAGGTTGGTTCGACATTTAGCAAATGTGGTTCGACATTTAGTAATTGTGGTTCCACATTTGAAAAAATTGATTTAAAGACCTAAATATCAATGACAAACAAGTAAATATTCACTTATATTGGCTTAAGAGAATGGTTGAAGTGTTTAAATTATCGGTAAGATGTACCGACAATTTCACAATCAAAATATGTGAATGATGTAACTCTCTTTTGGAATTGTGTAACATCCCCCGGCAGGATCACCCTATCTTTGAATGATAAGAAAAACCATTAAAAATAGTTGTTATGACCAAATTAAATGAAGTTTTCGAGGGGGTCGATCAGAAAAATGAGATACGTGAAACACATTCATGCTGTTGTGGAGGTGGAAATCAAAATCACCAGATGAGCAATCCGGAAGCGAAAACTGTTTACCAATGCCCGATGAAATGTGAAGGAGACAAAACATATAATGTGCCCGGTAATTGCCCTGTCTGCAATATGCACCTTGAGCAGGTTGCCGAGGTACGCCAACAATATTATCTATAAAAAATCAAGTTAACTGTAAAATTTAAAAAACCCAAATTATGATGGACGGAATGAGTAATGCATGGAGTTTGCAAATTGGTTATGGCTGGATCATCGGCCTGATTATCCTTGTTGTTTTTATCGGCCTGATTTCGGAATCGAACAGGCGAAGGAAAAATGCAAGCAGAAAATTTGATTCGCCGCAGGATATTTTAAAAACAAGGTATGCCAGGGGTGAAATCAGCAGAGATGAGTTTGACGAAAAAAGGAGACATATATCCTAGTTTAGCAGCCTGAAGAACCATAAAAATTAAATCAAGGTATTATGATGGACGGAGTAAATAATAGTTGGACAATGGGTACCGGGTTTGGTTATTACCTGATCTTCGGCATCGCGATTCTTGTTGTTTTGATTGGCATTTATGCGATGTTACGGAGAAAAAAGTAGCGGATAATTAAGTGTAAATAATAGCCAATATATAATGTTGTATTTTTTCCTTTGAGGTCTTTAGCGTCCTTGCGCGACTTTGTATTTAGGTTCACGCAAAGACGCTGAATACTCAAAGCAGGAAAATAGATTTATACATCATCTCAATTCAAGATATACGACATTTTTTAATTCACTATACTTAAGTGATGTGTATAAACAGATGACCTATTTTCAAATTGATGGTCTTCTGATAATAACAAATAAGAATGCCACCAAATCTCCAGGTCACCAAAGTCCACCAAGGATTAATACATTAACTTTGGTGAAATTTGGTGTTTTAGTGTTTTGGTGGCAAAATGGCTTTTCGTAATCTCAAATTTGAAATACGCCATTGCATCTTTTATATTACTTTAGTTGCATATTCCACACGTGCGGGATTAAAATCTAACTCCATGGATTTTTATATCAAAAATATGGTTTGTAACCGTTGTATCATGGTGGTTCAACAGGTATTCGAGCGCCTGGGTTATCCGCCAGTACGGATCGCTCTCGGTGAGGTTGAAACCGCACAACCATTAGCGGATGAAGCGCTGACAGAATTAAGGAAAAACCTTACGGGATTTGGCTTTGAACTGATCGACGATACAAAGAGTCAGCTAATCGAGAAAATCAAAACACTTGTTATTGAGCTGATCCGCTACAAAAAGGAGGAAACTATCAAGGTTAACTATTCCGCTTATATCGAATCAAAGCTCAACAGGGATTATACATACCTGAGCAATCTCTTTTCTGATGTGACCGGGGTGACCATCGAGAAATACTTCATCAACCAGAAGATAGAACGGGTAAAAGAATTGTTGGTTTACGACGAACTCACGCTGAGTGAAATTGCCTTTGAACTGGGATACAGCAGTGCTCCCGCACTCTCGGCACAGTTTAAAAAGGTTACCGGGCTCACACCGAAACATTTCAGACAAATCAAAGACAATAAACGGATCCCGCTCGACAAAGTCTGACCTGTGAATTTTATACGTTATTTCGGGAATAGTATAATAACTCCGTGATCCGGATCTTTAACTTTGACATCAAATTAGAGATTATGGAAAATATCGTCAAAAAAAGTTTCCCGGTTACAGGAATGAGTTGCGCATCGTGCGCGTCAAGTGTCGAAAGTATGCTCAAAAGCCAGGCGGGCGTCATTGTTGCCTCTGTCAACTTTGCAGCTTCAAATGTCTGGGTTGAATATAATTCCGGGGTTGTCAATCCGAAAAAATTAAAGGAGACCATTCAGTCGGTTGGATATGACCTTATTATTGATGCGCTTGCAGCAAAGGAACAGGACGAAACTGCTTTGCTTGAATCTCAAATTCTGAAACAAAAAACCATCCGCGCTGCTTTATTAACGATTCCCATCGTTGTGATTGGAATGTTCTTTATGGACATGCCCTATGGCAACTGGATCATGTTAGCACTTGCAACACCTGTTGTTTTCTGGTATGGAAGGCGCTTTTTTACCACCGCTTTCAAACAGATCCGGCATGGTATAACCAATATGGATACGCTGGTCGCGTTAAGTACCGGAATCGCCTACTTTTTCAGCCTTTTCAATACTGTCTTCCCACATGTACTGATGTTTGGCGGAAATCATCCGCCTGTCTATTTCGAAGCATCAGCTGTCATTATTGTATTTATATTGCTCGGCCGTTTACTCGAAGAAAAAGCAAAGGCGAACACCTCTTCAGCGATCAAGAAACTGATGGGATTGCAGGCCGATACGGTTACATTGCTCAATGACGACGGGACAGAATCTGTTCAGTCGATTGCGATGGTTCAGTTCGGGAACAAACTCAGGGTTAAACCGGGGGAACGCATTCCCGTGGATGGTGAAGTAGTTGACGGCACTTCGTTTGTTGACGAAAGCAGCATCACGGGTGAACCGTTACCAGTCGAAAAGATAATTGGCACGAAAGTATTCGCCGGAACGATCAACCAGAAAGGGAGTTTTGTAATATCGGCGCAGAAAGTTGGGAGTGAAACACTGCTTGCACGCATCATCCGGATGGTCCAGGAAGCGCAGGGGAGCAAACCTCCTGTTCAGAAGCTCGTTGACAAAGTGGCATCTGTATTTGTGCCGGTCGTAATCGTATTAGCAGTTGTTACGTTCATCGTTTGGATGATTTTAGGCGGAGAAAATGCGTTACCGCAGGCGCTTCTTGCAATGGTCTCGGTATTAATCATTGCCTGTCCGTGTGCGCTTGGTCTCGCAACCCCAACTGCCATCATGGTGGGAATCGGTAAAGGTGCCGAGAATGGAATTTTAATCAAAGATGCCGACGGGCTCGAACAAGCGCACCTTGTCGACACCCTTGTACTCGATAAAACTGGAACCATTACGGAAGGTAAACCAGCCGTAACAGACTGGATCTGGAAAACAGACAATATTGCTGCATCAAAATCAATTCTATCAGGCATTGAAGCTCAATCGGAACATCCGCTGGCTGATGCTGTTACGCAGGTTTTAATAAAAGAGGGTGTGCCAGCTGCGCCCATTGAAAATTTTGAAAGCATCACAGGAAGGGGAGTGGCAGCATCCGTTCAGAAGATGAAATATGCGATCGGAAATGAGCTTTTGATGAAAGAATCGGGAATCATCCTGACACCGGAAGATAAACAGTCGGCTGACGATTTGCAGGAACAGGCAAAGACAGTGCTCTATTTTGGCGGTAACGGACATGTTCTCGCGATCATTGCGATTGCCGATCAGATTAAATCAACCTCTTTTGCGGCAATTGAAAGTCTGAAGAAAAGTGGAATTGAAATACATATGCTGACAGGTGATAATGAACATACTGCAATGTCGGTGGCCCGTCAGACCGGAATCGTCCATTATAAAGCGGGATTCCTGCCAGGCGACAAAGCTGATTATATCAAAAAACTTCAGAAGGAAGGGAAAGTGGTGGCAATGGTTGGCGACGGGATCAACGATTCGCAGGCGATGGCGCAGGCCGACGTAAGCATTGCGATGGGCAATGGTTCCGATATAGCGATGGATGTGGCAAAAATGACGATCGTTTCGTCAAACCTGGGTTCCATTTCATCTGCCATCAAACTCTCGAAACAAACGATCCGCACGATCAGGCAGAACCTGTTCTGGGCGTTTATTTACAATTTGATCGGTATCCCGATTGCTGCAGGATTGCTCTATCCCTTCACCGGGTTTATGCTGAGCCCGATGATTGCTGGTGCTGCAATGGCAATGAGTTCCGTTTCGGTTGTCAGCAACAGCCTCCGACTGAAGTTTTTAAAATTTGATATTCACAATTAAAATAATTCAATATGGAAACATTAAAGTTTAAAACCAATATAAATTGCGGCGGGTGCATCGCAACAGTAACACCTCACCTGAACAAGGTAAAGGGAATTATTAACTGGAAAGTCGATACCACCACTCCGTCAAAGATCATGACCGTTGAAACAGATGGCATTAAGGCAGATGTGATTATTGCAACGCTGAAAGAAGCCGGTTACAAGGCGGATCTGATTTAGGTATACTCTGTAAGGCGCGGATTGCAAACCGAGTTGGTGCGGATTTGTAATCTGCGCCAATCAGATAAAGGATTTGAAATCCTTTTTGATATCGAGTTTGTTTAATGTGTGTTGGATTTCAAATCCAAAACCTGTAAGGCGCGTATTTCAATTGCAAATCAGCTTTAGCTAAATCCGCACCGGCGGGAGTTGAAATAATTTATTTCATGCCGGTTTCCTTTTCCCATTCCCATCTTGAAATCCCTCCCCAGTCGATATATCTTTTATAGCCGGCTTTTTTCAGATCTTTTGAAACAATTTTCGCCATAGCTCCAACGGTGCAGTAGATAATCAAATATTGGTCTTTGGGGATTTCATTTAAACGACTCATTATTGTTCCTGAAGTAAATGATTTGGCGGTTGGAATATGACCATTCAAATAGGCTTTTTCAGATCTCACATCGATAATCCATATTGAATCGACCGGATTTTCAACGAGTTTCTTCAACTCCAATGGTTCAATATACCTCCTTAACACCTTACCTTCTGCTCCCGCTTTACCAACATATACTGACTGTCCGGCAGCAACATTAATAAGTGCGGTGAATAAAACTACCGTGATAAGTGCGATTTTTGAAAAGTGTTTTACTTCAGATTCCATTTTCGAATAGTGTAATTAATAATACTTTTTCTTGGCTGGTGTGGATTTAGCTTATGCTGATTTTCAATTGTATTCCGCGTCAATCAGATAAGAGATTTGAAATCCATTTAAATTTCCTATCGTTTGAGTACACAAATAAAAATTTCATGGTTAAATGTATTAATTAATATCGAATTTGTTTAATGTGTGTTGGATTTCAATTGAATTGAAAATCAACTAAGTTAAAATCAGCGTTAGCTAAATCCAAAACCTGGTAGGGCACAAGCTCGCAGATGTGATAATTGCAACGATGAAAGAAGCCGGTTACAAGGCGGATCTGATTTAAGCATCATAAGGGTCTTTTTCTGCCACCAAATCACTAAAACACCAAATTGCACCAAAGTATTAAAACAAGCTTTGGTGCAATTTGGTGATTTGGAGAATTGGTGGCATTTTTTTATTCTATGGAGAACTCACGCCGGGTAGTTAGCAAATCGTTTGCACTAACTCATTTCCATTAATTTGTTTTTGTCGGTCATATGGTATCAACGATCAGCGAAGCTAACAGCAATGATTTAATTCTCATCTGCGGTTTGTGATATTCCAGTCATGACTATTTCATGAAATACTACTTGAGGAACAGAAAAAAACCATCGAAAAAATAGAACATACCAATACATCCAATCCCCATACTTAAATACCAGATTAGCTTTTGCTTAATTAAGGCCGATATAGACGCTAACAGGATGGAAATTTGCAGAAAAATAACAGCTAAGCCAAAAATAGTTGAATGCTCTTTATTAAGTGCTTCCTCTTTTTCAAAATTCTCTGCCAAGGCCTTAATATCTGCCTTGTCTTTTTCGTATTGTTTAATTTTTGACTGGTAAGCATTTATTTTATCCTGGTATTTATTCGCTTCATCTCTGTTTACGAGAAGGTCCTTTTGTAGCTCAAGATTATCGCTTTGCATTTCGAATATATAGCTTTTTAAACTCTTCGACTGGTAAAACGACCACTGATCCGATGCTTTGGATTGATTCATTAATGAACGCGTGCTATATCCTCCACCTTTGAAGGTCGACAACGTTGCACAAACAGCTAATATGACTGTTGATAATGCTAAATAGTTGAGCCATTTTTCTCTTTTTTCTTCTGCCATGATCTTTCAAACAAATTAAGTTATTTCTTATGCCATCCAATGTCGATCCTTTAACAATAATTGTACACAAATGTTCGCGGCCATGCCCGCTGCGGGAAAAGAAAGGACTGAATCTCACTAAAAGGATAGCAAATCCTGAATCTGAAAAGTGCGGATTGCAATTGCAAATCAGCATTAGCTAAATCACACTGCAAGATTAATAATTTAGTTTCTCAACTAAGATATTCAATTAGGCTGCTATGATTCCCACCTGAATGATAAAAGAGATAGGTGATTCCAACATTTTTTCTTAAGCATCCCCGATTTATAATGCTATTCAGTGTGAAACAAGTGTCAACCTTGTCAGATCGTATAAATCGCTCGAATGTTACTTTGGTTTCCCCCCAGTAGGGCACCGAAAAATTAAAAGCAACTTGCGCGGCATTTATAACTTCAAAATTCACAGTTGAAATTTGATTTTCAATTAGAGTGGAGTCTTTTTTTTCTGTATAATAACCACGATAAACTGAGTAACCATTGAAAGACTGTTCAACCTGGTAGACAAATGGTTCATTGTCTGACTTACTGATAAATGTCCATATACATTCGCCTTTTTGTACTGAACTTCCATCTACATAACCATAGGATGAAGAATAACTATATTTATATTTTGCACCAACTGTTAAGGGTAAATAATCATTGATTACATCTGTTCTTTCTTTATTATTTTCTATATTTTCTTTCGCTCCTATCTCTTTTTTTATTATTGCATGCTGGAAATAGAACAATTAATAAAACCAACAAGCTTATGACAGACAAGCTATTTTTCATTTTGTGAGTTCGTTTTTTTAGGGTTAAATAATGCACCTACTATCTATTAGACTAACAACAAATGCACCCTAAGGCTCAGTTTCAAAAAACGAAAGTTAAGAAATCTTAAGCTGAAATACAATAAGTTAATGGCCTGATTTTTAATAAAAAATAATTAACTGCTCTTTTTTTCGGAAATTATCCGCACTGCAATTGCAAATCAGCGTTACTAAATCCGCACCAGTTCGCAGATGTGATAGTTGCAACACAGAAAGAAGCGGGTTACAAGGCCGATTTGATTTTATCGATTAAATCGCGAACGCTTTCCTTGAGAATGCATATTGTTTGAAAATCGTAATTATTGCTTTGAAATTCGTTATTAAAACTTTGGCGGGTGAAGTTCTTTTGTATCCTGAAAATCTAACTCAATCAGGATAATGCAGAAGTATACATGTTTTTAGTTTTTTGTTTTTTGGCTCCTTGCACTTTTGCGCAAAACTCCGACAGCACAAATGTTGACAGTCATTTTGGTGGCGCTGTTACTGTTACCAATAATGGAATTTCATTTGTCCCCACTTTTTCACTGGGGAAACCTGCGGTAATATTCGATCTGTCGGTGGGCAGAAGACTCAGTTTTGATCCCCAGTTCCGGTTCTCACTTGATGGAAAACCCTGGTCTTTTATTTTTTGGGGAAGGTATAAATTACTAAAGTCCAACAAGTTTTCGTTTAATGTTGGAAGCCATATTGGCCTTCCTTTCAAAACAACAACAGAGACTATAAATGGTGTCACGAATGAAACGATAACAGCAAAACGTTACCTGGCTGGTGAATTGGTTCCAAATTATCTTTTTACAAAAGATATAAGTATTGGAATGTATTACCTGTATTCGCGGGGTATTGATAATGGAACAACGCGAAATACCCATTTTCTTACGTTGAATGCCAGCTTTTCCGATATCCGGCTTTCCAAACAATTTTATTTGAAGTTTACACCACAGGTCTATTACTTAAAAATGGATCAGCTTGATGGCGTCTACTTTACCTCTGCGCTGACATTGGCAAACCGGAAAATTCCGCTTTCAATCTCTTCCATAATTAATAAAATAATTCAGACCAATATAACAGCAAGTAAAAACTTTGTCTGGAATGTAAGCCTGATTTACGCTTTCAATAAAAAATATGTCGAACGATAACAAACCCCTAAAATTAGTAAGTTTGTGGGAGATGAGTAAAGTTGAAACCATAGAAGAATTTTATCAGCGGAAATTCGATTGGATTCCTGATAATATCCGCAATGAAATTGGCCATTTCAATGTTTTTCAACATGAACCTGTTGAACCCGGAAAAACTAAGACACTCTCCTATAAAAGAAGGGACTTTTATAAAATAATGCTTGTGATTGGCAATATCAATATGAATTATGCCGATCGGGTTGTTTCCGTAAAAAAGCAGGCCCTGTTCTTCTCCAATCCTCAGATTCCTTATAATTGCGAAAACCTGGAAAAAATCGAGGATGGTTTCTATTGCATTTTCAATCAGCACTTTTTCCATAAGTTTGGTGATTTGAATCAATATTCAGTATTCCAATCTGCAGGCAATCACGTATTCGAATTGTCGGATGAACAAGTTGAACAAGTTACCGGCATTTACCAAAAGATGTTTGAAGAAATCAAATCAGATTATATTCACAAATACGATGTTTTGCGTAACCTTGTCTTTGAATTGTTGCATATTGCCATGAAAATGCAGCCCGCTGCAAAAATGGATAAGCAGCCTGTCAACGCATCCCAAAGAATTTCAACCCTATTCCTTGAATTATTAGAACGTCAGTTCCCTATTGATGAAAACCATCAGACATTCAGTCTGCGGGGTGCCTCTGATTTTGCAAATCAGTTAAATATACATGTAAACCACCTGAATAGGGCAGTCAAAGATACAACTGAGAAAACAACATCACAGCTCATTGGCGAGCGCATATTGCAGGAAGCAAAAATTCTGCTGAAACACAGTTTATGGACCGTGTCGGATATTGCATACGCGCTGGGTTTTACCGAGGTCACCCATTTCAATAACTTTTTCAAGAAGCATGTTCAATTAAGTCCGTTAAAATTCAGAAATGTTTGATTTTAGCGACTAAACTGATTAAACCATTCTGCATTTATTTTGTCAATTGTATAACTTTATCTGCCTAAAAGTTACTGAATTAATATTTCGACAAGCAACCCTATTTTCAGATCAGCAACCTTTAATTAATTAACAAAAATGAGAAACAGAAAGATCTTTATTCCGGTGGTTTTCTTATTCGTTTGCATCGCGAATGTCTATGCACAGGACTGGCCTCAGTATCTTGGGCCTCATGGAAATAGCACTTCAGATCAGAAAGGTATTTTACGGACCTGGCCTCAGAATGGACCTGAAGTTCTGTGGACAGTGAATATGGGCATCGGTTATGGCGGACCTGTTGTCAAAGACGGCAAGGTTTATTTACTCGACAGGGATGACAAGGTTGGAGACAACCTGAGGTGTTTTGAACTTTCAAGCGGGAAAGAGCTATGGAACTTTAGTTATGAAGCTCCCGGATCTGTTATGTTTCCCGGTTCCCGAAGTGTGCCGATCGTAGACAGCAAACATGTTTATTCGTGCGGCCCCAACGGCGACCTTTATTGTATCGACATTAACACGCATAAACCAGTCTGGAATAAAAATGTCTGGAAGGATTTTGGTGGTCAGGAAATTCCAAGGTGGGCAATTACCCAGTGCCCTATCCTATATGGTGATTTACTGATTTTGGCATCACAGGCTCCCGAGGCGGGAGTTGTGGCGTATGAAAAACTCACAGGTAATGTGAAATGGAAAACTCCTGCAATCGGACCCGTTGGATATGTGAGTCCTGCTATTGTGAAAATTGCAGGGGAGAATCATGTGGTAATGATAAGTGCCACCGACAGAAAAACATCCAGCGGAGGCAAGGTGGTTGGAATTGATCCGATCACAGGAAAAATACTTTGGGAATATACGAACTGGCAATGTGGAATTCCAACCCCGAGCGCATTTGATGCCGGAGAGGGTAAAGTTCTTATTATCGGAGGATACCAGGCAGGTGCTGCCATGATAAAAGTTGAGAAGAAAACAGATGGCAGCTTTGGCGTTACCGAACTTTTTAAAACCATTGAATTTGGCGAACATACAAAGCCGCCGTTATTTTATAAAGGTTATTTCTACGCGCATTATTCAAACAATGAGCGGCGCGATGGCCTCGTTTGCATGAAAATGGATGGCCAGATCATGTGGAAAACAAAACGCGAACCTGATTTTAATAAAGGGAGTATGATCCTTGCTGACGGGCTGATTTTGGCTACTGATGGTGCCAAAAAGTTGTATCTCATTGAACCTGATCCAACGGCATTCAAGCCAATTGCATCAACAGAGTTATTGAAAGAGGCAGTTACAAGCAGTGATCCGATGGCTTCAAAAATTGGAGGATCGGCTCAAAATTGGGCGCCGATAGCACTTGCCGATGGCAAACTGTTAATCCGCGATCAAAGCCGGTTAATGTGTATCAAAGTTGCCCAATGATTCAGAGTAACAATCACTGAAACTCGTACTAATTAAATTTGACTAAACCATCGTTATGAAAATAAATGTTAGCATGATGCTTATGATCGTTTTGGTCATCAGCATGTACTCATTCAACCTGCCAGGAAGCAATAAGGTTGATACCCGCACCACTTCATTCGATGAAGGTTGGCGTTTTATAAAGGACAACCCTTCGGGAGCTGAAATCCCGACTTTTGATGATTCAAAATGGAGAACGCTCGATCTGCCGCACGACTGGAGCATTGAAGACTTGCCCAATCAAATTAAAGATTCAATTATCGGCCCTTTTTCAAAGGCATCTATAGGGAAAATGGGAACCGGCTATACAATAGGCGGAACCGCCTGGTACAGAAAGAACTTCACAATAAACAAGGAAGATAAGGATAAAACCGCTTACGTGATGTTCGATGGTGTGTATATGAATTCAGATGTCTGGGTCAATGGAAAGCACGTTGGGAATCATCCTTATGGCTATACTTCCTATTATTACAATATTTCCCTATATCTCAATCCGGCAGGACAAGCAAATACAATTGCCGTTCAGGTTAAGAATGAAGGGAGAACAGCCCGCTGGTATTCAGGATCGGGAATTTACAGACATACATGGCTTACCCTTGTTAATCCGGTGCATATTGGCGTCTGGGGAGTAAACGTAAAAACACCAGTGGTCAGTGAAAAATTGGCTGCGGTAAATGTCTCAACTTCGCTGGTAAATTCAGGCAAAGAAAACAAGGCAGTAACAGTTAAGGTTGAAATCATTGATCCTTCTGGAAAGGTTGTTGGACATGCAGAAAGCAAAGCAACCCTTTTACCCGGTGCAAAAAACAGTATTGAACAACAGGTATCTGTCAGCAATCCGAAACTTTGGTCGATTGATACTCCAAAACTGTACTCAGCCAATATTACCGTGCTCGAAAACAACAAGAAATCAGATTTCACGGAAACCTCTTTCGGAATCCGGACAGTTAAAGTTGATGCCACAAATGGTTTAACCATCAACGGAAAGACGGTTAAACTCAAGGGTGGCTGTTTCCACCACGATAACGGACCACTTGGAGCAGCATTGATCAACCGCGCGGAAGAACGGAAAATGGAAATTTTTAAAAATGCCGGATACAATGCCATACGATGCAGCCACAATCCTCCTTCACCATACCTGTTGCATGTTTGCGACAGTTTAGGAATCCTGGTAATCGACGAAATCTTTGACAATTGGGAAAAGGCGAAAGTTTCTCCTGACGATTATTCAAAATCGTTTAAGGAATGGTGGCAAAAAGATTTGCAGTCGATGGTTCTCCGTGACCGCAATCACCCTTCGGTTATTCTGTGGAGCATTGGAAATGAAATTTCGGAAGCTGCAGATAGTTCAGGATTAAGAATTGCCAAAAATCTCACCGCAGAAGTGCGCAAATTAGACACAACCCGCGGAATTACTCAAGGGTTGGTTGATTTAAAAAGTTTTACAACTGGCAAAAGCGGTTGGGATGATATGGCACCGCTTATGAAAGAACTGGATGTTGCCGGATATAACTATGCCTACAACAAATACGAGGAACATCATGCAAAATATCCTGAACGCGTATTTGTTGCAACAGAATTTATGCCGCTTTATGCACTTGATAACTGGAAGATGGTCGAAAAACTGCCTTATGTGATTGGCAATTTTGCATGGGTTGTTATGGATTACCTGGGTGAAGCTGGTGTCGGACTTTCAAGACTCGTTCCGGATGTTCCTGCAAAAGAGAAACAGGTTGGCGATGGATTAGGTATGTTTTTCAACAGGGATCCATGGCCGATATTTAATGATTACCAGGGTGATATTGATTTGATTGGCAACATGAAACCCAGGTATTCTCATCAGCTTGTCGTATGGCGGAAAAGTCCGGTTGCAATGCTTGTCCATCGTCCGGTTCCTGCGGGCATGAAAGAAATTGTAAGTCCATGGGGCTGGCCCGATGAATTGAAAAGCTGGAGCTGGCCGGGTCACGAAAAAGAAAAACTGCAGGTACATGTTTATACGCGCAGCAAACTTGTAAAACTCGAGCTGAATGGCAAAGTCATAGGAGAACAGGCTGTTGACGGAGAGAATTCAATTACTGCCACATTTGAAGTACCTTACGAACCGGGGACCCTCGTCGCGCATTGTTACGACAATGGCAAGGAGACCGCTTCGCAGACGATAAAAACAGTAGGTAAGCCTGCCGCAATCAGATTAACTGCTGACAGAAGTGTGATAAGAGCCAGCCGTAATGATCTGGCATACATTAAAACAGAGGTGGTTGATGCCGATGGAAATGTAATTCCTTATGCCGATGATGTGAAGGTGAAATTTGAAATTTCAGGTCAAGGAAAGTTGGCCGGAGTTGGAAACGGAAGTCCAACAGATCTTGCCAGCTTTAAGCAACCCGAAAGAAAAACTTTTCAAGGCGTTTGCCTGGCGATTGTGCGTCCGGAAACAACTCCAGGGAAGATCAACATAAAAGCAACTGCTGAAGGATTAAAAGCGTGTAACCTGGAAGTAAAGGTTAAATAACTTGTAAATCGGGAAAATAATGTTTCGGATTGGACATCTCTGGTTTAAACTTAGTCAAGTTTAAGTCAGAGATGTTTGATTTTCGTAAGTTCTTGTTTTATTTTAGTTATTATCCGGGATGTTTCGTATTTACATTTGTTATATATTTTAAAACGAATGACGATGGATACTAAAATTCAAAAACGCAAATTAGGAAACAGCGGCCTTGAGGTTTCAGCAATAGGACTTGGCTGCATGGGAATGAGCTTTGGCTACGGTACTATTTCCGATGAAAAGGAAATGATTGCCCTCATTCGGTCGGCTGTTGAAAGCGGAGTTACCTTTTTTGATACGGCTGAAGTGTATGGTCCTTACATCAATGAAGAACTGGTGGGCAAAGCCCTTGAACCTTTCAAAGGCAAAGTGGTGATTGCCACTAAATTCGGATTTAATTTTCAGGATGGTGTAAATACCGGGCTCAACAGCCGACCGGAGCATATTAAGAAAGTGGCAGAAGAATCGCTGAAACGACTCCGGATAGAGGCAATTGACCTTTTCTACCAGCACCGTGTTGACCCGAACGTACCAATCGAAGACGTTGCCGGTGCAGTAAAAGACCTGATTCAGGAAGGGAAAGTAAAACATTTTGGACTTTCAGAAGCCGGGGTGCAGATCATCCGCCGTGCACATGCCGTGCAACCGGTTACCGCTTTGCAAAGCGAATATTCACTTTGGTGGCGCGAACCGGAAGACGAAATCATCCCAACGCTCGAAGAATTGGGGATTGGCTTTGTACCGTTTAGTCCGCTTGGCAAGGGTTTCCTGACAGGAAAAATGGACCAAAACACCACCTTCGATAGTAAAGACTTCCGTAGTACTGTTCCACGTTTGTCGCCTGAAAACCTGAAAGCGAATATGGCATTTGTAGATTTGGTTGCAGCTGTGGCACAGCGTAAAAATGTTACACCTGCACAAATTGCGATCGCGTGGATACTTGCACAGAAACCATGGTTTGTTCCAATTCCGGGTACTACAAAGTTGCACCGTTTGAACGAGAATCTCGGGGCTGCAGCAGTAGAGTTCACCCCCGACGATCTTCTGGAGATTAACACTGCTTCATCGAAAATTGTTGCGCAAGGTGAAAGGTATTCAGGAGGTAGTGCAAAATTGATTAACCGGTAATAATCAGCCATGAGCTTAAGTGAAACAGCACACAAAAACCACGAAGAACTATGGCCGGATTATAAATCACGGGCGATGCAAACCGACCCGGAACTGATTGAACTGTTCGATAATTTTGCTTTCGATGAGGTACTCAGTTATGGCAACCTCGATACCAAGACCCGTGTCATGATGATTTTAGGCTCTACCATCGCTTGCCAGGCGCTGGGAGAATACAGAATGATGGTGAATGCGGCGCTTAATGTGGGTGTTACTCCTGTTGAGGTAAAAGAGATTTTGTATCAGTCTGTTCCTTATGTAGGTATAGTCAAAGTGGTGGATTTCATCTATCTTACCAATGAAATATTTACCGAACGTGGGATTGCACTGCCATTGGAAGGACAATCGACCACCACATCCGAAACAAGATTTGAAAAAGGACTGGAATTACAGAAAGCAATTTTTGGAGAAGTGATTGATAAAATGTACCATGAATCACCTGCCAATCAGCTTCACATTCAAAAATACCTGTCTGCCAATTGCTTTGGTGATTATTATACACGGAAAGGACTTGACCTGAAAACAAGAGAGCTTCTGACCTTTTCAATTCTTTTATCGTTGGGTGGTTGTGAACCACAGCTTAAAGGGCATGTTCAAGGCAATTTAAATGTTGGAAACGATAAACAAATTTTACTAAGCACTGTTACTCAGTTATTGCCTTATGTGGGATACCCCAGAACATTAAATGCCATAAGATGCATTAATGAAGTAATACCTGAATAATAAACAATTAGAAAAAACGAATATGGAAACAAAAAACGTAAAAGCATTCGGAACAGAGGCAGCAGATGCACCTTTAAAACAAATGAGCATTGTGCGCAGAGAAGCCACTGCCAAAGATATTGAAATCGAAATTTTGTATTGCGGTGTTTGTCATTCCGACTTGCACACGGCAAGAAATGACTGGGGCGGAACCATCTATCCTGCCGTTCCGGGTCACGAAATTGTGGGGAAAATTACCAAAGTTGGTGGTGAAGTTACCAAGCTTAAAGTTGGAGATTTGGCGGCTGTTGGCTGTTTGGTGGACTCCTGTCGCGAATGTGACAGTTGCAAGCACGATCTTGAACAATACTGTCTAACCGGAATGGTAGGAACTTACAACGGGCCTGACAAACATCTGGGAGGTCATACTTTTGGTGGTTATTCCGAAAAAGTGGTCGTTGATGAACACTTCGTACTGAAAGTCCCTTCAAACCTCGATTTGGCAGCTGTGGCGCCTTTGCTTTGTGCCGGAATTACCACATGGTCACCGCTTCGTCACTGGAATGTCGGCAAAGGGAGCAAAGTCGCGGTGGTAGGCTTAGGCGGATTGGGACATATGGCCATTAAACTGGCAAAAGGTTTAGGTGCAGAAGTTACCCTCTTTTCAAGAACTCCTGACAAGAAAAAAGATGCTTTGGAACTTGGAGCAGATGGGATAATTATCTCAACTGACAACGACCAAATGAAATCTGTTGGAGGAAAATTTGATTTGATTATTGATACCGTTCCCTATGTCCACGATGTGAATCCATATGTTTCCACTTTAAATATCAGTGGTACGCTGGTTTTAGTTGGTTATTTAGGCGGACTGGAACCAATTTTAAATACGGTGCCAATGATCCTGGGAAGAAAATCAGTAGCTGGTTCCTTAATCGGCGGCATTGCAGAAACACAGGAAATGCTCGATTTTTGCGGCAAACACAACATTGTATCCGAAATTGAAATCATCAAAATGCAGGACATTAATGTGGCATACGAACGAATGCTGAAAAGCGATGTGCATTACCGTTTCGTAATCGACATGGCTTCTTTGTAAAGCTAATTGAGAGGCTGCCTTTCCCTTTAGGCAGCCTCTTTTGTTTCAATTAATCCTTCATTAGCTGTATCATCCCTGGCTGAATCCCAACCAGTTTATAATTACCGTTACAAACGACTGACAACTAACCACTCCCCGAAAAAACGGCAGAGGCGGTTGCAAACGAGGCGTATCGTGGCATTTTTGAGCGTTTTTCGACTACTTTTGTCCGTTCATTTTTAGATTCATTTATGAGACTGTTGATTTTACTCTTCCTCTTAATGTTCCTGGATTCAGGAATTACTTCGAATACCTTCAGAGAGAAACAGATGAATTTTACCAGGGTAAGGGAAGCCTATTCAGCCAAAGAGAAAATCGTAGATAAAACGCTTGCCGGGCATTTAATTTCACCCAACAATCTGAGGATTTATCTGCGTGCTTTCAAAACCGAAAAGAAAATTGAGTTGTGGGCAAAGAACATATCAGACACAGTTTTCGTGCAAATCAAGGAATTCTCCATTTGTGATCTCTCCGGCGAAATCGGGCCGAAGCGGCGTTATCGGGATTTACAGGTTCCGGAAGGGTTTTACCACATTGCCAAATTGAATCCTTACAGTAAGTATTATTTGTCGATGGAGATTAATTATCCGAATGCGTCTGACAGCATCAGGGGTGTTCGCGGCCACTTGGGAAATGAAATATTCATTCACGGATCCTGCCTGTCATCGGGATGCCTCCCAATTACTGATGACAAGATCAAGGAATTATTTGTTTATTGTATAGAGGCTTATAACAGTGGTCAGGAAGAAATCGGCATGACCATCTTCCCTTCTCAACTGAACGAGACCAATTATTCCGCATTAAAATCGAAATATAGTAAGGACAAGGATAAAATCAGTTTGTGGGCTGATCTCAAAAAGAGTTATGATCTGTTTAACCAGACCAGGATGTTGCCGAAGGTGAAGTTCCTTAAAGACGGAACCCATGAAGTGAATTGATCCATCACCATGAAAATAATCCGTAACTAATTATTTGATTCCGCAATGCATAAAAGAAAAAATGCTATTTTGTCGGATACAAATTTGTAAATCCAGGTAAAAGTTAAACTGTTTTGGTTATCAACTATGAAATTTAATTTTCAAGTTTAATTTCCCAAATGCCTGGGGTTTTGATTTCTACTTCAAACGCACACTCAATAGAAGCTGTATTAAATGAATTACTGGTTGAATATATAACCTTCACAGTACATGGGAATATTACATTTTCATAACCTAATTTGGATCCGACGGAGTAGGTCATACCGCTTGTGCAAAAAAAAGTAAGACCCCTGACCGTTGAATTGTTGTTACCATCCTTCATGATCATGAGTGTTACTTTGTCTCCGTCGCTGTCCCTTTGAACATTAGTTCTTTTAATTCCACTCGCCCTGAAGACCATATATTGACTAACTATTTTCTTCCTAAGAAAAACATCGTCTTTCCAGATGCCGGTTGTCGTACTGTCAATTCCGTTTGATTTAAAAGTGAATATTCCGTTGCCATTTTTTTTGCCTTCATTCCATGAACCTTTGTAGACTTCACCTGTCGACCATGTATAAATGCCTTGCCCGTTCGGATATCCCTTTTTAAACTTTCCTTCATATTTGTCTTTTCCTTCAGCAATACCTTTCCCATCGGCAAGCCCGTTTTTGCAATCGCCTGTATATCTTCCGGAAATCTCCGGCATTAATACTTTACAGGTCTCCTGCGAAAAAGCAATAAGCTGGTTGAATGCACAAATAATTGTGAATAAAACTGACAATGAAGTTTTCAAAGTAGATTGCATACAGTTGAGAGGTTAATTGATTTTTTAATGCGTAAATGTAAATAATTATCATTTGGAGAAACTATTTTTTCAGGAATATTTTTTGGACTTAAAACAGTAAATAACAGCTCTCATTCCGCCGGAAAGAGGGGTAGAGTCTCCGGAAGAACTACCCGCGAGGAGTTTCATTTTATCCCAATCTATTGGAACCTGTCAACGAAGTACCGAAACCCGAATTGCCTTTTGAATGTTTGCGCAAAAGAGAGTACGAGGTAATGGTTACTTATTACAAGGTAATTGCGCAGCGTCTTAATGTACAGCTGTATATGTCCTGGTTTAAAATGTCCGGTGGACATTTTGGATGGAGTGGACGAGTGTAACTCCCGCACTATCTGGTGTGGGGAACTATGCCTGGGATGATTAGATATCACAAGGCATTCCACTCAATTAGTGGCTGTCCTTCATTTATTTAACCCTATTGCCATTTTATAGGCCAATGCGGCGTCGGGAAACGGTGTTAAAGAATCTAATAAAATATTGTAGGTTCCTTTTTCTGATAGTTCGTCAGCAACTTTTTTAATTAAAGCTAAAGTAGCTTTCATCAAACCTGAACCCAGGCTTAAGCGGGCAACACCTAAATCCTGCAGTTCACGAACGGATAGGGGCATTCCTGCTCCAATAGTAGGGTTTGAAAGAATATTTATTGGAGCATTTATTTCCTTAACCAGTGTTGAAATCGTTTCCTTTTCCCATACAGGCTGTACGAATATGCAGTCTGCACCTGCTTCCCTGTATTTATTGCCACGCTTTATTGATTCAGCTAATTTTTCCTGTGTCGATCCTGACGAAGTATAAAATGAATCAGTCCTTGCATTAATGACCAAATGAAAGCCCAATGAATCTGATAATGCACGAATAGCTGATATTCTTTCACAAAATTCCTTCTCGTCAATTAATTCTGAACTTAAATCAATACTGTCTTCAATGTTTATTCCAACAATTCCTGTCGCAATTATCTTTTTAACCGATTCAATTATTTCATTTAAATTATTGCCATATCCGGCTTCTATATCAACACTTACAGGAACTTGTACTGCATTTACGATCCCCGTTATAACCTGAATCATTTCTGACAATTGTATTGTCTGGCAGTCAGGATAGCCTAAGGAGGCAGCTATTCCCATACTTGTTGTTGCGATTGCTTTATAGCCACATGCTTCTATTAATTTAGAACTTCCGATGTCCCACGAGTTTAGCAGCACCAATATTTCTTTGTCCTGATGAAATTTCAAGAACATTTCGGCTTTTGTTTTTTGAATATTTGAAACCATGATCTTGTTTTTTTATTGTTTATATAAAAGTATCTGACTTCTCATTGAATTGCCACACACGTTCGCCAACTGCATGAAGGGCTGGATTTTCACCACCGTACCTCCTTTGAAGGACTGAACTTCGAATATACGCTTTCCTGCCAAGGAAGTTCCGAAACTTGCCGGGTAGTTTGCTGTAGCAACCTATTTTATTTTATATGGAAATTAGTCTTAATGTATTGCTCAAGGGCATCTGCATTTTCCATATCATCTACCTTTCTTAATCGATTGTATTTTAGTTTTATAACCAGAAATTTGTTGCCGAATCTTTGTTTAACTTTCATCAATTCCACTTCTTTCATCGGTATTTCACTCCTGACCGACTTTAAAAGAACCATGGGAAGAAAAATAATACCTAACGACCCCAATATCAATCCATACCAAAAATCAAACTGGTCGCCGGTTTGATAAGATTTCACAAAAATCCTAATAGCATATATTGATGGTAAAAGAATCAAAAATGCCGTCATCCACTTTTGCTTTTTAGCATCATCTTTTATGATGATTTTATCATCGTCGAATAGGATTTCACCTTTTAAAAGTTTGAATTTCTGACTCATCTTTATTTTATTTAGGTTGTTAACTTGTACTTATACGCAAAAAACCTTACACTTAGTGCTTCTGAATCGTAATGTTTAGGTGTAACGATATTGCACATTATTTATGTAAATGTACCTAAATTTTTAATTCTTACGGAACATCCTGCAGTAATATTATTTTTTTAATCAGCATAAGTTAAATCCGTACCAGCCCCGTAAATGATTGAAAAAGTTTCATCGCGTGGAATTGCTCTGTCATTAACTCCGACAATGTAATCATCTTTTATTTTCCCCTTCCAGGAGATTAATATTTGTATCTTTTTTTTATCTTGCATCCTAAATTATTTAGCAATGAAAACACTAATGATTTCAGGGTTGCTTATAATCACAATGACTTTGGCACAAACTCTTCAAGCACAAACAGCCAATGATGTGGTTAACAAATATATTGCTGCAATGGGCGGTAGGGAAAAACTTGCCTCTTTAAAAACGGTGAAGGCGGAAGGTAGCCTGAATGTGCAGGGAACAGATGTGGCAATGGTAATTACAAAAAAACATTTGGCAGGCATGAGGGTAGGTATATCTGTAATGGGCACCGAAAATTATCAGATCCTAACGCCTGCAAAAGGAACTATTTTTATGCCGGTGCAGGGCATGAGCGAGCCAACCGTAATGCCGGACGAACAGCTTAAAGCTGGTCAGTCACAACTGGATTTAGAGGGTCCTTTAGTGAATTATGAAGATAAAGGTACTACGGTGGAACTGGCAGGTATTGAAAATGTAGATGGCGAAAACTGCTATAATCTTAAAGTAACAGATAAGAATGGCATAACAACCAATTACTTTATCAGCGCCAATACTTCTTTCATTGTAAAAACAATTGGCAAGAGGGTTATGAATGGCGAGGAAATAGATGTTTCCACTAATTATAGCAACTATAAGCAAAATGCTGACGGGTTTTGGTTCCCTTACAGCACCACGAATATGCAGGGCACAACAGATTTCTCTAAGATAGATACCAACATACCTGTTGACGAAAGTATTTTTAATAAGTAACCGGCTTTTAGTTCCAACTTTTTTTTACATTACATCGTCCGCCCTCGCCTGATGCAATTTTCCTGTTGACTTGCCGGTTCACTGTTTCTGAAATACATTGGAGGCTTTGAGCTAAGGGACGAGGGCAATGCGAAACCCCACTGTGGTGTAACTAATGAACGGAAAGGAGTTGAAGCGTAAAGCAGAGCGGCATCCCGGTGCAGATTCGTGCCAACTGCCACCACGCATCACGTGGTACGAGCCCGTTGTAGGCCCAGTGGGATCGGTTTGCGAAGTGTTTGGATAAGGGCCTAAAAAATCACTGCACCATTCCCAAACATTGCCATGCATATCGTTTAAACCATAAGCATTGGCAGGGTAGGTGCCGACTGTTTGGGTTGAGCCAGGCTCAATTCTGATGGTGTTGGTGCAAGTGGTGTACGTAGAAGACCAAGAGTAATTTGCTTGCTCATTACTAAGGCATTCGCCTGTATTAAAAGGCGTGATGGTATTGCCCCTGCATGCATATTTCCACTGTGCTTCTGTGGGTAAGCTTCCGCCCGCGTAAGTGGCAAACTCGGTTGCTCCATACCAGGTTACATTTATTACCGGGTGATTTTCGTAACCCACAACAGGTACCCATTGTCCGTTGGTGTAATGCAATCCCCAGTCAGAACGACTTCTGCTGGGCCAAATTAAGGTTTGTGCTGAATATGCTCCGGCTGCATATCGCCCGGTGCTATCTATGCTTTTGGCATTTAGGAAAGCAGCATATTGAGCATTAGTTATCTCGTACTTGCTCATTTTAAAAGCACTTAGACTTACCTGATGTTCTGTTTCATCGTTGCTTCTATATACTTCAGTTGTAGGGCTGCCCATCGTAAAAGTGCCGGCAGGAATTTGAACGAAGGTAAGTTTTAGAAGGATGGGATCATTGTTATCAACCTTCTCTTTCTTGCACTCGGTTGTAAGGATTAAACACATTTCAATTATTACAATCGTATAAATTAGTAAACCAGGTCTTTTTTTCATACTCAATAAAATGACAGGTTGAAATTTGGTATTATTCTCACTATTCTGTTATTGTCTTACTTTTATCGGTATCCAAATTTCTTCTTCTGATGTCGGGTCGTTGTTTTTGTATTTGTCGCCTAAGACTTCAAAATGAGGCCTGTCGTCTAAATCATAGTCCGATCCTGGCAACCAGGTACCGAAGATGAATTGAAAAATACTGTTGTCGGTACTTAAACCCTTGTAATTGAAAACTGCATAAAGTCCACCTGTCAGTGTAAATGTTTCCAGATCGTCAGGTACATTGTCAAAATTAGTTACTTCAACGGTTGCCCATTTTTCAAATTCGTTGGTCGGTTTAAAGTCAGCAAAGTGTGTAGGTTTATAAACCTGCATTGAAATCAAATCGTTTGTCAGATTGTTGGTTATTTCTCTGCGCCGGGGCATAAAACTTCTCCAAAGCACACCTGTCTTGTTGTCAGCCAAACTCATTGTCAGTTGTTTGCCGACTAACTTCTTTTCGCTTAAATTCTCAATTCCTGGAGTCATCTTCAATTTTGTTTTCAATGTCAATATCGTATTGTTCAAATGGTTTTTGTTTAAAGTTGTTCCTGTCAACAGTTTTGCCTTGTATATAAATTTCCTGCATTTTTCCGTTTATGTTGGCATGATAGGCTGTCTTGTTACACTTGCCACCAGCTTCCTAAATACAGGACAGGTATTTCCCGATCAATTTACTGCGAAGAATTGCATTTCAAAATTTCAATTTCCTTTCAAAGAAGCACTGAAACACGACTTGTAGCTGATATTATGCGTTCGTGCTTTATTGTCAATAGTTCAACAAGTCCGGATGTCTTACAACAGCTCTGTGCAACACTTCCGTCATTTGTTCAGTATCCTTAAGGTAGTCTTTGATACATTTAATCAGGTTGTCTTAAACGTAAGATAAAAACCAACTTCGGGTTTGTCTTCAACTATCTCAAATGTCAAATTAATATATTTTGTAACTATTCTCATGTCGCTATCTTTGTTTTAGCATGATGCATAAATAGTTAATATCCAGAAGTTATTCTACTTTTTCAGCAAAAATATTTACTCCGTTTTTGTAATTTGCCCAATCGGCACCAATTCCAGTTTTCTAAATTCAACTTCAGAACCTTCGGCTTGTACGGCAATCTGGCCACGGGTGGCGGTACATTTGGTTCCGAAATTTACCAGTATATTGTTTACCCAAACTTTTATCGTGTCGGCTACACATTCAACTACCATTTTGTTCCATTCGCCTACGGGTTTTTCTGAGCCGTCGGTGAGGTTCGGGATGCGGCGCAGTTTACCTTCTGTAATCCCCCACTCCTCTTTTGGACCGCGGCGGGCTTCCATGTCGGGTACAACAATATCCTGAACAATGCACCAGAAGTCACCGGCATTTTCGTGCAACATCTGCACTTCGATCGATTTCGGGAAGGTTCTGTACAACGCCCGCGGTGTGGATGCGTGTACCAGCAGTCCGCAGTTTCCGGGGACGCCGGCAAAACGGTATTCGGCAACAATCCGGTAATTCTGGTAAACCGAGTCGGTAATCAGGTGGCCGACGGGTGTGCCAAGACTCACCAGCATCGAATCGCGCACAATAAACGGGTTAATGGTGTCGGGATGCTGGTCCATAGCCGGAACATCGACATGCCAGCCGGTTAAATCAACGCCGTTAAACAACGATATATTTTTTGGTTTTTCGGGAGTTGTGCAGGCAAACAGGGTTGCCATCATCAGAATTGTTAAAGTCAGGTTTTTCATAATTTCTCAGTTTAATACATTTATTTTTTATCGTTCAAAAGCGCAAATTTATATTTTGCAACTAATCTCATGTCGCTGAATTTGTTTTTGCATGACGAATAACGACTTGTGAGCAGTCCTTCGTTGCGGCGAAACGAACTGAGTTCTTTACGCTAAGATAAAGTTTTTTGTTACGAAAAACTTTCCGTAACAAAAAACAGCAATGAGGTTTGCCCACTGTTTTGCAATCGTTGTCTGCATCAACTATAGCAATTCCTAATATTTATTTGTGCTTAAGATTAAATGTGTTTATAGTAAAGTATTATTGCTCCGGATTTGAAGATTTTTGTCTTTAAAAGTTTAAGAATAGTCCTGTCATTTATGTTTTCAAATAATGGCAAACCGCTTCCTGCAACAACAGGGTGAACACAAAGTTGGTATTCATCAATCAAATTAAGTTTCATTAGCTGTATAATTAAACTCCGGCTACCAACTAAAATGTCTTTACCCGATTGTTGCTTTAATTCTTTAACCATTTCTTCGATAGGTTGATTTGCAAGTTTCGCACTGTCCCATTCTGTATTTTTTAACTTATGCGAAAAGACAATTTTTGGAATTTTGTCTATAGCCATGGCAAAGTCATCCATTGATTTTTCACCTGAAGGATTTTTTACCAGCGTTTGCCAGTATTGCATAAGCTGATATGTTGTACTTCCATATAAAATAGCGCCTGCGTTATCTAACAGGTCAGTGTAATGCTGATGTATTTCTTCATCCGGGATTATTACTGTATGGTCGCAAAATCCGTCAAGTGTCATATTGATTCCTGCAATTAGCTTTCTCATATTTTGCTTTTTAATTGTTCGTCCTTTTATTAATTGCGGTGTCGTCCTCCAATGACCTATCTACTTTGAATTTATATTTTAACAATATTACCCATGGCTCATCGCCTTGCATCCGTTGGCGCGGATTCCAAATCCGCACCAACTCGGGTGTGATCTTGTACACCGACAAAAATTCTGAATCGAGAACAAATCCGCACCAACCCGGTGTTATTCATTTTTATTCTCAATTTGTTTCCATTTATCCTTAATATTCTTTTCTCCGTCGAAATAAGCTGCTTGCGAATCTTTATTAAAAATCTCGAATGATGGGGCTAAAAGTATTTTATCCGAGTCCGGATATTCAGCTATATCATAACCTAAATAAGTCCTTATGTCCAAATACACGCAAGTCTCAGTCGTGTGATTATATAATTGATGTGCTCCAGTTTCCCCTTTTTCAAAAAAAATCAAATCACCATTATTTACGATTTCTAATCCGTTTGGAGTTCTCAATGTCGCAGAGCCGGAAAGTATCATAAAAAGCTCCTCTGCGTATCTATGAAAATGGTAGGGAGCTGAATATGCGTCCGGATTTAATTGTCTTAAATCAAAGTTCAGGTTTTCAGGATTTAGTCCTTTTTTAATTCTTGAACCATCTGTGAATATTCTGTAATTATCAATCTTATTCGGACTTTCTTTAAATTCTCTTTGGTCTGCTTTTAAAATTGTCGCCATATCTTAAAATTTTTATTTATCAGTAAACAATTAAGTCATCGCGTTGGTTGGCAGATGTCGGCACACTTGCCGCTAACGGTTTGAATATGTTGCGTTTGACGTTCATAAACGCTTCATATTCAAACTGTCACGATTATTATTTATGCAACAAATGTTCATGTTTTACTCTAATTGTCAAATGCACTATATTTTTTGTTAGGGGCTGAATTTATATGGTACAAACTCTTTGAATATCTCTTTTATTTTTCCTCTCCAATTCTTTCTCCCATCTTAACAGTAGTTTCATAGCCCTTTGCTGTATTGATCAATAAATCCTTGTCAATTTGGATCTTACTTTTTTTAAACAGCAGGACTACCGTTGAGCCTCCAAATTTAAAGTAGCCTTTCTCTTCGCCTTTATTTGCAGAACTTCCCTTATAAGTTTGCTTGATGCTTCCTACCATGGTAGCACCAACTTCGACCATAACAACATCACCAAACAAAGGATTTGAAAGGATTGTATATTCCCGTTTGTTCAGACAGAATATTTCAGCCATTTTACGCAAAGCATAGGGGTTGACTGAATAATAGTCACCATCAATCTTTTTGTTTGGAGATACATTCCCACTGACTGGAAAATGAAAACGATGGTAATCGACCGGGGCCAGCCGAATGATAAGTAGGGTGCCATCAAAGTACTTTTGTGCAAGACCAGGATTATCCAAAAAGGAGGATACATTAAAGCGATATCCTTTTATGATAAAATCGGAGTTGCTAATATTGGCATAAGCCAAAATTTTCCCATCGGCAGGTGATACAACAATATTAGAGCTGGTATCAATCGGTCTTGCATCATCCTTTAGTTTTCGGGTAAAAAAATCATTGAAATTATTGAACTCCTGTTTTTGAGCAACACTCATATCAATATCAAAATCTTCAATAAAGGGATGTATTTTTTTTGCTGAAGAAGTGCGATCCATCATATTACCATAGATCGATGAAACCAGTTTTCTTTTCGCTAACGTCCACAAGGTTGCTTCTCCAATTGGATTGTAATACAACCATACCAACCACTTTTCTCCGGCCACCTTTTCTGTTTTTATTTGCCCACTTTCTCTTACATAATATTGAATGGGATCTTGAGACGGTAGTGGATAAAAGGCCAGGATGAAAATTGTCGCAAGCAACAGCAAAATGAAGCCCCACCTCTTTTTAGTTTTTGTTATTTTCATTTTTGCTTTGTTTGCCTTGAGAAGCAAATATAAGACAATATCCTAAATTTTAACCCACTTTCCATTAATCAATAAACGCTCAACAAAGTGGGCTTTTTTCCGAAATCCAATTCTTTTAACAAGACGAATATAATTTTTATTGTTGTGGTTTATGGATGTAATAATCCATCGCTTATTCAACGCTTTAAATAAATAGTCAAATCCTCTTTTTACAGATTCTGTTGCGCAGTTTGGTTTTAATTGTTGCCCCAAACGTCTCCGCAGCTACACGCAGGGCGGGATTGTACCACCGGAACTCCCTACGAAGTGCTGCACTTTAAATTTATCCTTTCCTATCGAACGGAGGACAGTAACCCGACTTGCGATGTTGCTGCTGTTATAAGCCACATTCCGTCGTTGTTGCGGTGTTGAATGACCGTACCGTTTGGCGACAAAATTGAACCTTACCGTTCACATTAAAATTATGATCAAATTAGATATAATATTTTAAATACCAGCAACTCACAGCCGTTTTTTTTTTCATTTTTTTTGCAAAACGGATTGCCGTTCCTTCCGACCGGGGCGAACTTTTGTCCGGAGTTTGCACTTCGGCTGTACCGCGGACTTTTAGCTTTCTTGTCTGACCGGCACTTTCAAAAACCGTCTGCACAAAAAGGGCAGACTATGCCGAGAACCAGCTGTCGCCCGGGAGGATTTTTCCTTTAAACACCTTTTCAAAAAATCGGCTAAAAGGGTGCGGGACCGTTGGCCAACAATGCTTTAAATTTCTATCTCCCAATGAACTTTTCCATCGAAAAGACCATCGGCGCAATAAGTGAAAGAACGTTTTTGTCTATTTTTTTAATGTCAAAATGTGGCTTTATAATGTTCGGAATTATATGCAGTTGGGGATTTGCGGGAACCGCAAACCCCATCATTTTGCGTATATGGCTGGCATTTTTTTTTGAGGTAAGGAGTTCTAATAATAGCAAAGCCACATCAATCATTGTTACATTGTTTGTTTTAGTATCCAGTCACTAATTACTTTAAGAGTTTTAGGTGATATGGTTTCCTCAATCCTTATGTATTCATATTCTGAACCTGTTTTTGCTGTTTGAAAGGCATGGTTCAATCCAGGAAACGTTATTACCTTATAATTACTATTACCTTCTTCTTTCATTGCTTGTTCAATAATTGGAATATTTATTTTCGGGTTTACTTGTTGATCCAATTCTCCATAGAGAGCTAGAAAAGGACTTTTGACTTTTAACAGAATAGCTTTATTATCTAAGGACAAAATATAACGCCACCAAGGATTCAAAACTTGTTTAATTTGAGCGTCTTGTCTCCCTTTTGGCCAGTTAAGTCTTGTTATTTCATCTTTTGTTAAACCATCATATTCATCCCATAGTTTTTTTGCTGCTGTTGCTGAATCTGTACTTTCCTTTGCCAAATGATAAATTTTGTTACGCCATTTTAGCTCTAATTCTATATCTTCATCCTTTACACCTTGTTGTTTAAGTTCATTTTGTATTTGAGCAATTGCGATGTCTTCAAAATTGACAAAAACACCTGCAAGTGATACAATAAATGAGACATCAGACGACATGGAAGCAGCCAATGGAGCTACAGTTCCTCCCTCACTATGGCCAATTATTCCAATTTTATTGGGATTTATTTCTTTTCTGCTTTTTAAGTATGCAATTCCAGCAAGAGCATCTTCAGCAAAATCTCCACTAGTAGCTTTGTCGAAGTTTCCTGATGACCCTCCAATTCCCCTGTCATCAACACGCAATACTGCAATACCATTGCGAGTTAAATAATCAGCAATTATCCAAAAGGGCCTATGTTTTCCAACTTCTTCATCACGGTTTTGCTGTCCAGAACCAGTTACTAAAATTACTGCAGGAAAAGTTCCTTTTGTTTTTGGAAAAGTCAAAGTTCCCGCAAGTTTAACATCGGCTTTTTTGTTATAAAATACAACTTCCTCCTCATTATAAGGATATGGTTTTTTGGGCTCCTGGGGTCGCATTAATTCAGGTAATTTATCAGTATGCATAAAAACCACAGGAAATTTTCCACCAGCTTGTCTAAATTCGCCATTTATGCTATTATTTGACTGATCAATAACTCCGGAAATCTCAATACCTAAGGCTTTTATTCTAACGATAACCGAATCATTTTTTTGGATTACTTCATCACAAGGAATGTCACCTGTTGCCTGGTCTATAATATTTAGAACTGCCTTATCAGAAGTATTGCTGTTTTTGGAAACAATTATACCCATTCTCAGGCTTGCAATGTTTGGTATATTGAGTTCCCCCAACCAAACTCCTTCAATCGTTTTCTTATTTTCATTGCTTGATAGTGAAGAATTAATTGCATTAGAATTTTGTGCCATTATCAAGGCAAGATTCATAAATTGAATAAATAATAACAAACTTAACTTTTTCATCTTTCTGATTTTTTTGTTGTACTTATTATTGGACGCTAATATTGTTAATTGGTTACTAGAAATTTTAGGATTCAAAATTGTGACTAACGGTTTGCGCTATGAAACGTTGGGGAGAACGGAGCTGCGTTTGTATCACCCATGACAAACCTTGCTGCGAGTGATGCAGATGCAAAACCTCTGAAACCCCAATGTTTTATGAGCGTGTATTGGCTCCAGTTCTTTATTTCTTATTTGCAACTTTAAATATACCGGATTCATACAAATACCTTTCAATAAATATTTTATGCGTTACCCCAACCAACACAAATGTTTTCTTGGCTTCCGATTCATTTATGGCTTTGATTAATAACTCGAACATAACCCAGTTTCTTTTTTCCAATTGCAAAAAGTGCCATTTTTGGTAATCTGAATCATAACAATAAGAAACAAACATGTCAAAATAATAATTAAACAGCAGATCCTCACATTCTTTCGAGTTTAGTTTTTCATAATAGGTTGATTTTTTATTTATCAGGTCTGATTCAAGCCATGTTGTAAATACATTCACCACTTTCTCTGATTTCATCTGCAAAGGATCATAGCCGTATTGAGCTTTAAAGCGTTGGTTAAAGGAAGTGATATACTGACCATATTCGGCTTGGTCATGCCGGTAATCAATAGAATAAATTTTTTCAAAGCCCAATGAAAAAGCAACGGGAAATGCAATGTCTATTATTTCTCTTTTTTGATTGTCCGGATCATTATATAAACTGAACCGATAACGACTAATGTTTTCAGGAAAGAGTTCTTTTAATTTGATACTGTCTTTTATCGTATTTTCAATTATAAACCATTGATAACATGCATTAATATAATCACGGGTTATGAATAAATAATTTGCAAGTTTCAACCGATCATTTATGCTTTTAGGTTTTTTTGAAAATTCCATATAAATACTGTCAACTATATGCATGGCGTTCACCGTATCCAATTTCATTTGTTGCCTTAATTCCCTGATATTTTTTGAGTAATCGTTATTGTATATATCAAGCGGTTCAGATTTATCCATCCATTCAACACAAACGATATCAGGTTTATAGCAGATGGCCTTTTTTACCTCCATGTTGATATCTTGAGGGTATTTTGCAAAATCATGTTCCCTGAAATGGAAGGTTCCTAAAACGTAAATATCCTTTTTGTTTATATTCGCACTGACCGTTTCTGAAATCTGAGCTCTAACAAAACCAAAATGAAAGAAACTGACGATAACTGATATAAAAAGTAGTATTTTCATTGAAATTCATTTATAAGATTAATATTAATATGGTATAAAGTAAAAATGTTTATTTTTCTAATTGTGATCTTTTCTGAATTAATATGACTTTGTTTGTTTCGGAGTGAATAGAATTGCCGCCAACGTTCCGCAAATACACGCAGGGCGGGAGTTTCCCGATGAACTTCCTTCGAAGATATGCACTTTAAAATTCTAATTTCCTGTCAACGAAGCACTGAAACCCGGCTTGCGGGTATTTTGCTGTTATAGCCAAGTGCTTTGTTTTCTGTTGTTTGTCTGTCTGTTTACTTTTAATCATTTCGCAAAATACTTTTGTATTAGCGAAAGTAATTCATCTTTGTTAATGGGTTTTGAAATATATTCATTGCAGCCCGCTTCAATTGCCTTTTCTCTGTCACCAGATAGTCCAAAAGCTGTTTGGGCAATTATGATAACATCTTTGTTGAATTGCCGGATTTGTCGGGTTGCTTCATGACCATTCAAATAAGGCATTTGAATATCCATTAGAATTAAATCAATGTCAGGATTAATACGGCAAACTTCGATGGCTTCATTACCTGTTTTTGCCTTTAGAACTTCTTTGCTAAACTTGGTGACGATTATTGAAATCAACAATTTCGACGTCTCATCGTCTTCGGCAATCAATATTTTCAATTTTTTAATCTGAGGCACTGATTCTTCAGCCTGACCAACTTTTTCAATAACTTTTTTTCCTTTTGGTTCGACATTGTAAGGTAATGTGAAATAAAATGTTGAGCCAATGCCTACTTCACTTTCTACCCATATTTTTCCGCCAAGCATTTTCACAAATGCTTTAGTAATTGACAAGCCCAGCCCTGCCCCCTGACGTGCTTGCATATCTTCAATATCAGCCTGAATAAAACGTTCAAAGATGGCATCCTGACGATCTTTTGGGATTCCTATGCCGGTGTCTTTTGCATAAAATTGGAGTTCCTTTAATTGAGTTGGTGATTCAATCAAATAATAACCAAATTCTATTGAGCCTGCAGGTGTGTATTTAATGGCATTTTTTACGAGGTTGGTAAGAATGGCGTATAATTTTTCGCGATCGGTAACGATTATAGCTTCTTTTGCGGGCATTGAGTTTTTGAATGAAAGCTCCAATCCTTTAGCCTCCACTTCAGATTTGAAGAAAGTATAAATATATTCGATTTGCTCGTTGATATTCGATTCTTTCAAATTCAATTTCATGAGCCCCGCTTCTATTTTCGAAATATCAACAATATCGTTGATGATATTGAGCATACGTTCACCGCTTTTCTCTATGATGCCAACATATTCCTGCTGCTTTTCACCATTAAGTTCAGGCTCTTTTAGTAATCCGGCGAAACCCAGAATACCATTCATCGGAGTACGGATTTCGTGACTCATGTTGGCCAGAAATGCTGATTTTAAACGATCACTTTCTTCCGCTTTTTCTTTAGCTTTAATTAATTCCTGTTCAGCATGCTTGCGCTCATCAATGTTTCGGGTGATTCCCAAAACACCAATGGGCTGTTTATTCTCATCTAATAAAATAGAAATTGAATTTTCAGTATGAATGGTGCTGCCATCTTTTTTATATTGTTCCAGTTCAATTACGACGGAAGGAGGATCATAGTCAGCCATATTTTTATTTCGTGCTCTGTATTCAGCTATCATCTTAATTGTTTCAATAAATGAAGTTGGACTTGGATTCTGATTCCGGGCAGATAAATCGCTATCATCTTTTTTCTCTTTTATCTCATCCGTCACCGAAGGCGTACCAGCAGTCAAAGTACTTCTGATATGAGCGACATGTTCAGCAAAAAACTTAAATGTTTTAAGTAGAGAATCAGGTGTAATAACCTGATCGATGGTTTGATTCATGGCCTCTTCTACAGTAAATCCACGGAGTTTTAAAATTGCCGGACTTAAAAAAGTAAATTTCAGGTTCAAATCCAGGCTCCAGATTACATCAACCGTATTTTCTGCAATTAAGCGGTATTTATTCTCACTTTTAATCAAGGCAAGTTCTGCCTGCTTGTGTTCTGTGATATCCCGGGCCAGAAATACTGTGCCGAGAATCATTCCATCTTCATTTTTCAAAGGAGAAGCGGAATAAATTATCGGAACTATTTCGCCGTTTTTTGTTTGTAAATTAATGTCGTTGTTTTTTATAACTTCTTCATTCGTAATCCGTTCTAATATGTTTTTATTCATATTATTTTTCTGAAGAAGCATTGTAAGAGGTTTCTCAAGCAATTCGTTTTGTTGATATTGCAGTGAGTTTAATGTTGATTTATTAACTGTAAGAATATTCCCCTCCTGATTTAACAGGATTAATAGTTCATCCATTGCAGAGATAATGTTTTCAGCCGCAATTGCAGGCGTAATGGAAAGAAATCTGTATTTAACTATGGCATAAACGAGGCTCATTACAAAAATAAAGATAAAAATATTTGCCATAGGTGGAATGCTATGAAAATTTAGCAAAGGCATTAATACATCAAAAAAAGATCCTCCTATTAAAGCTAAACTAAGCGAAGGAACAATCATTTTTGCTTGTCTTTTCGCACTTTTGTTCGGTGAATTTTTACCGTACCAGTAAATAAAGTAAATGGATATAATTGAAAAAGAAGCATAATAAACATAAAAAATATAGGTCCAAATCGTATTTGCCCAACTATAAGTCCATCCGTAATCTTGTGGCACAGGATCTATTAACATGTTATTTGTCCATTGTTTGTACAATAAAAACAAGGGTATAATAAGTATGATGAACATTAAAATTTTAGATCTGTAAAGCTTCTCTTTTTCAGATAAGAAAATGGAAAAACAAAAAAGTGCACTTGGGAAACCGATCCATCCGATAGAAGATATATTCTGAATTAAATACACCGTTTCAAGTGCAATATTAGTTGGAGGCAATAGATACACTAAATTCCAAATCGAGAATAAAGCCATCAAAATAGCGAGGGCTTTATTTAACGGGGATTTCGGGTCCATATATATTATGTAACCTGCCGTAAAGGCATACAAAATAAGACAAAAGAAATGAAGGTAGGGTATTAAAAACATTAATTTAAGTCTTTAGATTATTAGAAAAGCGTCCGTTTAGATTATTCAATTATATTACTTTATTTAATATTTCTCCTTACATTAAAATCGATTTAAAAATTTTGAAATGTAGTAAAAAATCTTCATTAGTAAATTCATCTTAAAATAGTAACGTTGAAAAATAAATCTTCTATCGGAAGGATCGGTTTTCCTGCTTTATTAAGATCAATTATTCTATAAGCTTTTCCTTTAATATATTAATATCTATTTGATACATAACATTTGCAAGTTCTTCATTCGGTGAGCTTACTGCGTGAAATACCATGATATTATTTTCTCATAGTTTTATAACTATATCATTTACAAGAATTTCATTTTTACTTATCCGTTTTACTTCGATCTTTTCTGTCATGATAATTCATTTTAATGGTTTGTAGCATTGGCTATAACATAGGAGGCTACACGCAGGCAGGGATTTTCACCACCGAACCTTCCACGAAGAACTGCTTTTCAAATACTAATTTCCTGTCAACGAAGCCCCGAAACCCGACTTGCCGGGTAGCTTGCTGTTATGTGGCGTATTTATTAATCAGTAATTTTGCTATTTCATTAATCGCATCTCCATTTGCTACATTCATCATAATCACAATTCCAACTTTTTTATTGGGCTCTATGATTGCGATGCTGTTAAATGTGCCAGCACTGCCTTTATGATGAAAGCATGGAACAAAATAATTCTCGTGCATCCATCCACATGAATAATCAGGATAAGTATAAAAAAGTTCTTTGTAGGTTTGCGATTTCAAATAATTACTTTTCCCGTTTAAACCAACAATATTAAGTTGTAAATATTTAAGAAAGTTTGGAAGAGAGATACTAAGATTTCCTGAAGGACTGCATAGTAAAACATATTGATTAAAATAATGGAACTTCTTTAAAACGTTTGGAATTGGAATTAAATCTTTATCAATATCTATCACCCAATCTTTTGGTTTTATATGACCTTTGGGTGCAGCAGTATTATTAGCATCGGGCCAACCAATTTGAAGACCTAAGTTCAATTTATTTGACATATCACGTATTAATACTTCCCATGTTTTTCCTGTGGCTTTCTCTAACATCAATGCAGCTGCAATATATCCGGCATTTGAATATCTATCGTCCGGACTTTTGTATAAAGGAATTGGATCGTATTTCAATACTTGTTTTATGAAATAATACCTTTTCTCCGGTAAACTTAAATTAGCATCCAGATTTTTCTCATAATCAACAATGGGGTATCTTTCCGACGCATTCTCAAATTGAATTAATCTTGCCCTATGAGAAAGCAATTCTTTTAAACTTATATTTTCATAGTTGGGATTACTTTCACTTTTTAATTCAGGATATAAGTCAAAAAACTTCGTATCCCAGGCAATCAGATTTTGTTCAACAATCTTTGCTGCCAAAAAAGATGTAAAAGCTTTAGTATTTGAACCAATATGGAATAAATCATTTATCTGAACTTTATTTTTAAGTTGAATATCTCGAAGTCCAATGGCATTTTGGAGAATAATACTATCATTTTTTATCACTCCATAGGCTATTGCCGGTATGCCGTATAAAGTTCTCAAGCTATCAATTTGCAATTCAATCAAACTCGATGATTGTTTCTCCAGAGACTTTTGGTTACATGAATTTATAATCACGGAAAAAATGCAAATAAGAAATATTAGTTTATAATTTTTCACTAGTGTCTCTTAAAAATAGTTAAATACTTCTGTAAAATACTTATAATCAATAACAATATCACCAATAACCTTGTCGGCCTTTTGAAATGGTTATATTTGTTTGAAACCATAAAGTCAGGCAGACATGAACCAAGGCAAGTATATTTTCAGTCAGATTGTAGAATTCATACCGCAACGATTTTT